>Ga0210392_10000009_pt1 | contig 228491 bp, 195 predicted proteins | sample IncBWC30OmetaG_FD_161057 | JGI IMG/M metagenome (GOLD analysis project Ga0210392, IMG submission 161057) | Forest soil microbial communities from Barre Woods Harvard Forest LTER site, Petersham, Massachusetts, United States - Inc-BW-C-30-O ... | reverse complement strand
TGAGGGAGTCGATGCGGGGGTCGTCGCCGGAGACGCGGGCGTTGATGCGGATGCGCTGCTTGAGGCCCATGCTGAGGATGGAGTAGGCGACCTGGAAGCGGGGTTCGGCTGGGTACCAGTCGACGGCTGTGAGGTCTTCGAAGAAGTTATAGCCGGCGTCCTTGGCGGCCTGGGCGGCGGCGCGGATGGTCTCGGGGGCGACGGTGAGGGTGAGTTCGTTGCGATCCCACTTGGCGTCGGTGATGAGGTGCTGGAGGCCGCGGATGGCGGCATGGTCGGCGAGGGCTTCGCAGACAGCGTCTTTGCCGAAGATGGCGTTGGGTGTGGCGGGATTAGTGATGGGATCCATCGTTTGTGCCTTCTTACCTCAGCGGTAAAGCCCTTGCTCTGTTGGCAATTTATGGCACGGCTGAAGCCGTGCCCCTTCGATAATCGTTAGAGGTCCGCTTTGTCGTTGGACCAGTTGAGGATGCCCTTCTTCCAGACGTAGAAGAGGCCGACGGCGACGAAGGCGAGGTAGACGAGCATCTCCCAGAAGCCGAAGAAGCGTTGGCCGGTGATGGCAGGCAGGCGGCGGTAGATGACGGCCCAGGGAAGAACGAAAACTGCCTCGACGTCGAAGAGGATGAAGAGCATGGCGACCATGTAGAACTTGACGGAGAAGCGGCCGCGCGCGTCGCCGACGGGATCCATGCCGCACTCGTAGGGACTGAGCTTGGTGCGGGAGCGCTTGTGCTTGCCGAGGAAGAAGGAGGCGGCGACCATGAAGCTGGCGACGCCCAGGGCGACGACGATCTGAAGGACGAGTGGAAGGTACTGCCAAATGTAGGGATTCGACGTCGTCATGGCTAGTTTTGAGTGTAGGAGTGGCGCGGTCAAGGGTCAAGTTAGCGCGCGCTGATCGCCCATTCTGGGCGGGAAACGGACAGTGCCAAAAACGGGAAGCCGTGCGATCAGGCGTCGGGGAGCGCGGCAACGCAGCCGATGGAAAATTGCAGGCCTTTGGGAAGGGGTGCGTTTATCGTCATGCGAGCGGGGGGAGCGGTTGGGAAGAACTCGGCGAAGAGTTGATTGACCAGGGGGAAATGGGCGAGGTCGGGGACGATGGCGGTGGTGTTGACGACGAGGTCGAGGGAGGAGCCACCGGCGCGGAGCACGGTATCGAGATTGCGGAAGGCCTGGCGCATCTGCTGCTCGGTGTCGGGGGAGGCCTGGCCGGTGGTGGTGTCGAGGCCGGGCTGGCCCGAGACGAAGAGCAGGCCGCCGGCTCGGACGGCGTGGGAGTAAGGGCCGATGGCGGGCATTCCGGGGACGTCGACGCAGACTTTGGTGGTCATGGAGGTGTCCTTTGAGGGGCAGGGATTAGAGAACAGGGATTAGGGACTCAGAAGAGAGACGAATACCAGGCGATGACCGGTGCGCCGAGGATGGCGGCGACCAGGCCTCCGATGGCGAGGAAGGAGCCGAGCGGGAGGCGGGTGGTGGCGGTGGCTCGGCGACGGGCGAGGAGGATGAGGGCGTAGCTGGCGCAGAGGAGGACGCCGAGGAAGATGGCGAAGGCGGCGAGCCAGAAGCCGAGGAAGGCGGTGATCATGGCGACGAGCTTGATGTCGCCGAGGCCGAGGCCTTCGCGGTGGCGGAGAGCTTTGTAGGCGAAACGGATTAAGAGCAGGAGGCCGGCGGCGAGGGCGATGCCGAGGATCCGGCCCAGGACCAGGTGCTCGGAGCCGGTGAGGATGACGTTGCCGTTGTCGACAGCGCCGCCGACGCTGGTGAGCGGGTTGTGGCCGTGGAGGAGGAGATCGTATTGGTGGGGAGGGAGATAGGCGGCGCGAACGCAGAGGAGAAGGAAGCCGAGGAGGGTACCGGTGAGGGTGAAGGCGTCGGGGAGGGTGTGGGTTTGCCAGTCCATGACGAGGAGGCCGATGAGGAGGAAGCCGAGGATGGCGAAGGCGAGGGCGTCGATGGTGGTGGCCGCGAAGACGTTGGTGGAGATGCCGGGCTTGAGCAGAGGGAAGGCGGTGCGAGCGGCGAAGGTGAGCCAGAGAGCGAAGGCGAGCTCGACTGCAGGGTAGCGCCAGGAGATGGGTTGCTGGCAGTGGCGGCAGCGGGCGAGGAGGAAGATCCAGCTGAGCAGCGGGACGTTGTCATACCAGGCGATGGTGTGCGAGCAGAGGGGGCAGTGCGAGCGGGGGTGCGAGAGGCTGCGGTGGTCGGGGAGACGGGAGATGCAGACGTTGAGAAAGCTTCCGAAGAGCGGGCCGAGGAAGAAGGCGGGCAGCTCGAACGCGAGAGGTGTGGGCATCAGTTCGAGTATAAGGTCCTGCGCGGACAGCGAGGGTGAGAGACGAAGGTGGCTTGGAGTGGCAGCGGCTATCCCACTCATGACGATGGAACCGTCGTGAAGGGGGCACCCGGGATGTGTCTAGAAGGGAAGAAGGAGCAGGGGGATGAGGATGCCCGCTATCAGGAGCGCGGTGACGATGAGCTTGTTGCGGACGAACTTGTAGGACATGTAGATGCCGGTGAGGGTCGAGGTGAAGAGGCCGAGGGCGACGAGCAGGAAGAAGATCTTCATGGGGACATGGGACTTCTGCGGCGGCTCGGGCGACGGCGGCGTTGCGGTGGGGGCGGCGGGCTTGGGGGCGTCGGGTGCTGGGCGGAGTTTGCGGACGGGGACGGTGGCGGTTTGTTTCTTGTGGAGCTGGGCGAGGGTGACGATCCAGGTGGGCGGTTTGTAGTCGCTGCCGCGCGAGGTTTCGTGCAGGCTGAAGGTCTGCAGAGCTCCGGTGAGGGCGAAGAAGAGGATGGCCGGAGAGATGAAGATGCCGGTGTAGAGATGGAACTGGCGAACGACTTTCAGGATCTTGTGGGAAGAGGACATGGGATGTAGTCAATTTTAGCTGCAAACGCGCGGGGACTGGATGAAGTCTTGGTTACGAGGGGCAGAGAGGCTAGAGTGGGGCGATGGAGTTTTTACGTTGGGTGCGGAAGAGTTTTGAGCAGGTCGCACCGCTGCTAGCTGGTGCGTTGCCGGTGTTGGGGCTTGGGTTGCTGGTGATGGCTGCGGGGTTTGCGGCACACTCGTGGAACTTTGCGCGGACACGGGTGAGGACTACGGCGACAATCACGGAGAATGTTTCGGGGTTCGCGAAGGAAGGGGGCGTGGTGTATGCGCCGCGGTTTCGATTTCGTCTGCCGAGTGGGGAGCTGGTGACGGTGCAGGCTGCCAAGGGGTCAGAAGAGATTGAGTTTGCTGCGGGCGAAGTGGTGCCGGTGCTGTATCGCGCGGACGATCCGCAGGAGGCGGTCATTGCTACGGTGTGGCGGGCGTACGAAGGGGCGATTGTGCTGGGGGTGCTGGGGGTGGTGCTGTTTGATGTGGGGTGGGCGCTGCGTGTGATGCTGCGCGCGCGCGCGGCGGTTGCGGATTAGAGGCGAGCGAGTCTAGCGCTCGTAGTGCAGGCGGATGGCGAAGATGGCGGGGACAGGGCCGCGATCTTTGTTGAATGCGGGGTCGTCCGCAAACTGGTAATCCACGGCACCGTGGAAGTACTTCGAAAACTGGTGGTCGTAGTAAATCTCGACGTTTTTCTCCGGGCCGTAGTTTAGAGCGCCATCGCCGGTGAGGATGCCGATGCCGCCTTCCGCGTGGTAAATCTGATTCGCCTTTGAGATGCCGCTGGCGATGAAGGCTGCGCCGATGACGTCGTTGGGCTGCTTCCACTTGTCGCCTTTGATGCTTGTACCAAAGGTCGCAGTCCAGTTGGTGTCGGTGAACTCAAACCCACTGTTCTGGCCGGAGTTCCAACCGATGCGGGAAAAGACGCCGATGGTTTTGGTGACCTCCTGGTCCATGTTCAGACCGAGGCCCCAGGTGTTGCGCAAGGCGTGCGTATCGTCGATACCACCGGTTACGCCGTTCGCGCTGGCCAGAAAGGCTGCGGGCGTGCCCCAGATGGCGAGGGTGGCGGGGTCGTTGGCGAGAGCGACTGCGGCTTTATAGCTGCCATTGTTGGAACGGTCGTCAAAGACCAGGAGGCGGACTGCGCCTGGATGCGTTGCGATGGTGTGACGGTGCTCAAGTTGGGTCACCATTCCCCAGTCCTCGAAGATCTTACCGTCGCCCGAGAGAGGTTCGGTGGGGAGCACGAGGTACAGGCCTTCGGCCGTGAATTCATTTCGGTATTTCGACATTTGGAACCATCCATAGCGGAGGGTCCAGTTGGACTGGTTCGCCTCGATCGCAATGCCGGTGGTAAAGCCCAGGGCGTCTGCCGGGTAATCGTAGGCGGCATTGGCCATCAGAGCCCAGTTCATGAATTGCGCGCGGGGGTCATTGGAATACTGGTTGTTGTCGAAGATGTCCTTCACGCTGTATCTGCCGATGGTGATCGTGATGCGATTCGTATCCTGTTTGCCGCGAAGGGTTAGCAAGTCGTCTTCCACCGGTTCCTGGGGGCCACCAAGATTGATGGTGGTGCGCGTGAAGAAACGCGCGATGGCAAAGTGAGGGTAACGCACGCCGACCTTGAAGGCTTCGCCGTCGGGGAAGTCGCCCAGGCCGAAGGTGTTGTTCAGGCCATAGCCCTGCCAGACCAGGGCATCGACGTGAAACTCGGTATTGGCAAGGAGGCGATAGCCGAAGTAGGCGTCCGCGGATTGCGTTTCGCGCGCCTGACCCTCGGTGGGCAGGCTGCTCCCGGTGCCGTATACGAGATAGGCAGGGTTTGAGTATTGGGCGCTGAAGGAGGGATAGCCCATGCCGGTAAGGGTGTATTGCGCGTGCAGGTTGTAGGTTTGCGGCGACTTGTCGGACTTGTCGGCGGCCGAAGGGGTGTTGTGCGCGGGGCTGGTTGCCGACTCCTGCGCGGAGGGCGGGAGGCTTGGCGTGCCGGCGGGAAGGTTTTGGGGGCTGGCTGGGAGGTAGAGGCTGGTGTCGGGGCGAAGATCTGCGGCGAGGATCGGGGAGGGAGCGTTGGGGAGAGCGTTCTGCGGGATCTGCGCGGAGGGTTGCACGTACGACTGTGCTTGCGCGCCGAAAGCGGCGAGCAGCAGGCACAGGAACAGCGCGGAGATCTGGGAGGTGGGTGAGCAGAACATGCAGGGCTTTCTTATTCTCTATCGACAAAAAGAAATAGAGTATGAATATTGGTCGTCGAGGAATAGTATACCCCAGTAGGGTATTGGAGGGCGGCATATGGAATTAGATCGTGAGCGAATAAAACTGGTGAATCGCGCGAAGAGAATCAACGGGCAGATGGAGCGGGTGGAGCGCAGCCTGACCGAAGAGCACGATTGCGCGAACGTGTTGATGCTGCTGGCGGCGGTGCGTGGCGGGATCGACGGATTGATGGCAGAGGTGCTGGAGGACCACATTCGGCTGCACCTGATTGGGCCGAAGGCAAAGGCGCTGACTCCTGAATTGGGGGAGGAGTTGATCGACCTGGTGCGGGCGTATATGAAGTGAGGGAGTGAAGGTTCGGGTTAGCTGCTCTTTGCTCCAACGACGACGAGGGCGATGCCGCCGACCAGGGCGATGCCGCTGAGGATGGGTGGGATGGGGATGGTGTTGGTTTGCTTGTGCTCGATTTCGACGGGGCCGACCTTGGCGTCCTGCTTTTCGTGGGTGTAGGTGAAGCCACCGAGGGCAAAGCCGATGATGCCAAGGATGATGAGAAGGATGCCGATGAGGGTGGCGGGTTTCATGGGAGGAGATTCTCCTAAGCGATTTGAATTCAGCAGGTGAGATGCAGATATGCACAGCAGGGCGGTACGGGGCGTTGACTTGAGGATGGGGTGCGGTTTAGTTTGAGTTTCAACACGGGAAAGGAGGATGGTCCAAACCTATGAAAATTGATAGTTCCAGTTGTACAAAAACACGTGAGGTGACTGAGGCTTAGAGCATCCGTGCTCTAGACCTGGAGTGCGGGAAGGGTTGTACATACTTCCTGCGCGGGTACAAACTCCGAGGCCCATCCGAGAACGGATGCCTCAAGTCAATCTCAACAGATCACTGCACAAGCGGCTCGCTCCTTCTGGGGGCGGGCCGCTTGTGTTTTAGAGCAGAGTGAAGGGGATAGAGTGTAGAGGATAGAGAACGGCGCAGAGGCGAGAGCGGTAGGATTGTGGGTATGGATGATTTGGTGATTGCAGGGCGGACGTTTGGGTCGAGGCTGATTGTTGGCACGGGGAAGTACAGGGATGGCGCGGAGACCAGGGCTGCGATTGAGGCCTCGGGCGCGGAGATGGTGACGGTGGCGGTTCGGCGCGTGGAGTTGGACCGGTCGAAGGAAAGCCTGTTGGATTTCATTGATCCGAAGAAGTATTTTCTGCTGCCGAATACGGCGGGGTGTTTTACCGCGGAGGAGGCGATTCGGGCTGCAAGGCTGGGGCGCGAGGTGGGGCTGTCGGACTGGGTGAAGATTGAGGTGATCGGCGATACGGCTACGCTGTATCCGGATGTTCAAGCGACGGTTGAGGCTACGCGCGTGCTGGTGAAGGAAGGGTTCACGGTGCTTCCCTATACGACGGACGACATTGTGTTTGCGAAGCGGCTGATCGATGTGGGGGCGGCGGCGGTGATGCCGCTGGGGGCTCCGATTGGGACGGGGTTGGGGATTGCGAATTCGTACACGCTGCGCATGATGCGCGAACTAATCAACGACGTTCCGCTGATTGTGGATGCGGGGTTGGGGACGGCTAGCGATGCGGCGCTGGCGATGGAGATGGGGTTCGATGGCGTGCTGCTGAATACGGCGATGGCAGCGGCGAAGGATCCGGTGCTGATGTCGTCGGCGATGAAGAAGGGTGTGGAGGCGGGGAGAGAGGCGTTCCTGGCGGGGCGGATGGGGAAGAAGTTGTATGCGACGGCTAGTTCGCCGTTGGAGGGGATCTCGCGGTGAGGAGGGTGCAGCGGTGAGTTGGTTAGTCGATCGCTGCGAAGGCTTCGGCGAGGTCGAGGCAGATGGGGGTGTTCGGGACGGTGAGCCGGGTGTCGTTGACTACGTGTAACCCTTCGGCGTCGAAGGTATGCGCTATTTGGCGAATGGGATCGAGGAGCCAAATATTCTTCACGCCCATGTCCAGATAGTCCTTGAAGACTACTTGCACTCGTGGAAGGCGATCTTCCGGAGACAGAATCTCGATGCATAGCAGGGGTGGAGTGGTGAGCACCCGTTCCCGCTTTGAGGTGCGGTCGAGCAGACAGACATCGCAGATGCGCACACGGTCTCGAGCGACATAGATACGTTGTTCAGTGACGCCGATTACGTTCCATTCGCGTTCATGACGCCCAAACATGAGGGCCAGGATGTATTGCAGTCGCGCGTGCTCAAATTCGCCCAAGTTCCGTTCCTCGATTTCGCCGCTAACGTAGTCGACGTCGGGGTGATAGCTGGTGCGGAGGTACTCGTCGATGGAGAGCATGGACGGTGCGGATGCCATGGGGTGTCCCCTTGGGTTGATTATGCGCCGGATGGGGAGAAATGCCAATGCAGGCAAAGCAGATCTGATCCGGGGATGAGGACGAACACAAAGCGGCTAGTCGAGGGTGTACATGGCCAGGCCGCTTAGGAGTTTGGGGTAGAAGTCGGTGGACTTTTGGGGCATTACTTCTAAGTTGAGCGAGATGTCGCGCATCTGGTCTAGCGTTACGGGCTTGATGAGGAAGGCTACGTCGGCGTTGCCGGAGCCTACTTGCTGCAGGGCTTCAGAGGCTTCGCGGAGGTAGCGGATGTTGCCGCCGGCGCGGACTGTTTCTTCACTAAGGCCTAGAAGTTTTTCGAGAATCACTTTGTGGAGTTGCGTGACGTCCAACTGCTGCTGGCGCGTGGGAAGGCGAGCCAGGAGCGGGGCGATGGCTTCGGCCTTCGGGGTCAGGAGGAAGTCTCCATCACGGGTTGCCGCGATGAAGGCTACGCCCCTGGTGTCGTTGAGCTGCTTGAGGAGGGCGTCGGGGCCGGGGTAGTGGCCGCTGGGAGTGGGGGCGATCTCCGTGACGTGGAAGAACTGTTCGGCTTTGGTGGCGAACTCGCGGCCGTGGAAGCCGATGAGGTTGAAGGCCACGCGGTGGGTGGGGAGGATGGTGATGCCGGGGGCGTCGATATTGACGAAGGTCATCATCATGGCCTGTTCAGGAAACGCCGGCTGCGGCAAGCCTTCGCCGGTAAGCTGTGGCGGGGCGTTGGGGTTGAGGCCTAGCTGGGCGGCGCGCTCGTGCATGTAGGTGGTGGAGGTCTCGTAGCGGTGGTGACCGTCGGCGATGAGGAGCCACTTGTCGGCCATGGCGTCGAGGATCTTCTGGATGATGTTGGGGTCGGCGAGTTTCCAGAGGCGGTGAATGACGTTGTACTCGTCGGTGATTTCGACGTCGGGGGCTCGCATGGCTGCGGGGGGCTGCTGGCCTGCGGTGTCGAAGAGGAGATGGTCGATCGTGGATTCAGGGTCGGAGTAGAGCATGTAGATCTGTTCGCAGTAGGCGCGGGTGGCCTTGAAGAGGGCGAGGCGATCGGACTTGTGCTTGGGAAAGGTCTGCTCGTGGCGGTAGACGACCTTGTCGGCGTAGTCGTGGAGCTGGCCGAGGGCGATGAAGCCGCGGCGTTCTCTCACTTCTGAAGTGCCGGGGACGGTGTAGGTCTGGGAGTAGATGTAGAGGGCGGGCTCGGTTTCTTCTTTGAGGATGCCCTCGTTGCGGAACTCGTTGAGGGTGGCGGCGGCGCGGGTGTAGACATTGGGGCCGGCTTCGGTGTCGTTGGGCAGGTGCTTGCCGAGGATTACGCGGATGAGGTTGTGGGGGCTGGCGGCGTAGTAGGCGTCCTGCATGGCCGGGGTGATCTTGTCGTAGGGCTGGGTGACGACGTCGGTGAGGTTGACGCGGGTGGGGTCGTAACGGAGAGCGCGGAAGGGGTACAGACGGGCCATGGATTTATTGTAGAGGCCTGCGCGATGGCGGGATTGGAGTGGAAAACGCAGACGCAAAGGAAGACGCAGATTCCCATAGGGAAGGACAGAAAGAAAGGCAAGTGCGCCTGCAGGTCGCTCCGCTCCGCATCACAAAGATAGAAGCGTAATGCTCCGGTCGAGAGGACAGTTGGGGAGTAGGGGGTGGGATTGTCGTAGACTGGGCGAATGTTGCTGGAACGGGTTGTGGAAGCTGATTATGTGGCGGTAGTGGAGCTGGCGAACCTGGCGTATAGGGGGACGGGGAGGCAGGAGGGCGACGCTGCCAGTTGGAACATTGAGACGGGGTTGGTCGAGGGCCCGCGGCTGACGGAGGAGACGCTGCGGGAGGACCTGGCGGAGAAGCCGGAGCTGCTAGTGTGGCGCGAGGAATCGGGCGGACCGTTGATGGGAACTGTCTGGATGCATAACAAGGGGGATGGGGTTTGGTATCTGGGGTTGCTGACCGTGCGTCCGGAGGTGCAGAATCGGCAGCTTGGTAGAACGCTGCTGGTGGCTGCGGAGAACTATGCGCGGGAGAGGGGCGGGCGGCGGATTACGATGACCGTGCTGTCGGGGCGGGATGTGCTGATGGGGTGGTATGAGCGGCGGGGGTATCGGAAGACCGGGGAGACGCAGCCCTATCCTTATGGGGATGGGCGGCTTGGGCGGCCGCTGCGGGAGGATTTGCACTTCGTGGTGATGGAGCGGGATATTTGAGGGTCCTGGTCCCGTGCGGACGGCGGGAGTGAGATTGACCCATGACACATTGGTCCTGTGGTCCTGCGCGGACGGCGGGAGTTGCAGCAGAGGTGCTGATAGCCTAGCCGCCGGCTATGGCTCCGAGGATGATGAGGGGTTCGCGGGCGGTGATGATGGGCTCGGGGAGAGGGGAATCGGTGGGGAGGTGGGACCAGTCTTCTTCGCAGACGAAGAAGCGGAGGAAGGGGCGGCGTTGCTTGGTGACGTGGTCGCGGATGGTGCCGCGGAGCATGGGGTAGGTGGCCTCGAGGGCGTCGAGGACGGAGGCGATGGTGGCGGGGGCGGGGACGTCGAGGGTGGTCTCGTGGGCGGGGAGGTGGGCGAGGCGGCGGAGGTGGATGGGGAGGTCTACGCGGATGGTGGGCATGGGGGTGGGTTGAGGGTGTGCTTTCGGAATGAAAGAGCGGGAGTTTGGCTGAGGTCGATGCTAATTCGGGGTAGGCATTTTATCTACGTCATCGACTACGAGCATGGCGAGGGGCACATCTTTTTGCGGCTCGAGCTTTAGCCCCAGCTGTTCTTGTATGGCCGCAAACATGGAGGGCAGCTCCGAGTCAGGGGATCCTTCGGGAGCGTATTTGAGATCGATGCTGTAGGTTCCGGCGAGACCTGTCTTGTCGATGACGGGCCTTCCGGCGGGCGTAGCGAGCATGCTGGCTAACGTCTTGATGGAGGCTCCGGGGCTCCTAAGTCCGTCGGGGAGAATGTAGCCGCCGGTGGATGCTTCTTTTGCGGCGGTTAGCTTTGGGCCGCCCTTGGCGACCACGAGGGAGTAGCCGGAGACGTGTCGGGTCTCTCGATGCGCCACGAGATGAAAGCGAGTGGCGAGCAGATTTTGGAGGAACGGTCGCAGCTCTTCGTAGGAGAGACCTTCGTCGGTGGGGGGCTTGGCCTGAACGTCGTAACAGGCCGTATCTAGCCAGCCAAATTTTCCGGTGATCTGGTTGCCGTCTACTCCGAATGCGAGCTCGATCAACACCTTCAGCGGCGTGTTGGTTGCGGTGAAGCGCTCCGCGCCTGAGGGGCTAATCGACGTATAGCCGTGGTCGGCCGGTGACACCCGGACGGACGCGACTTCGAAGGACGCGGGCTGCGCCGGAGGTGTCTGCGAAAGAAGCTGCCCGGTGTTCAGAAGCGCGAGGGCAATCGTGAGCCACTCGGATGCGGCAAGCAAATGTTTTCGGAAACCGGAGTGCAATGATCCTGACCTCATGGTAGGGTTTGGGCTTCTACGCTTAGGACGGCGGGGAGGTCGTGGGTGATGGTTTGCCAGTTGTCGCCGCCGTCGGGGGAGCAGTAGACCTGGCCGCCGGTGGTGCCGAAGTAGATGCCGCAGTCGTCGAGGGTGTCGACGGCCATGGCGTCGCGGAGGATGTTGACGTAGCAGTCTTTTTGCGGGAGGCCGCGGGTGAGGGGCTCCCATTCGTTGCCACCGGACTTGCTGCGGAAGACTTGCAGCTTGCCGTCCAGGGGGAAGTGCTCGGAGTCGGATTTGATGGGGACTACGTAGACGGTTTCGGGTTGGTGCGAGTGGACGTCGATGGCGAAGCCGAAGTCGGTGGGGAGGTTGCCGCTGATTTTGGTCCAGTTGTCGCCGGCATCGTCGGAGCGCATGACGTCCCAGTGTTTTTGCATGAAGAGGGTGTTCGGCGTGCGCGGGTTCATGGCGATGTGGTGGACGCAGTGGCCGACTTCCGCCGTGGGGTTGGGGATGTATTTGGAGTAGAGGCCTTTGTTGATAGGCTTCCAGGTTTTGCCGGCGTCGTCCGAACGGAAGGCACCTGCCGCGGAGATGGCGATGACGATGCGGTCGGGGTTGGTGGGGTCGAGGAGGATGGTGTGGAGGCAGAGGCCGCCGGCGCCAGGCTGCCAGTGAGGGCCGGTTTCGGTGGTGCGGAGGCCGGGGAGTTCGTGCCAGGTGGCGCCGGCGTCGGTGGACTTGAAGAGGCCGGCGTCTTCTGCTCCTGCTAACACTGTGTCGGGGTCGGTGAGCGAGGGCTCGAGGTGCCAGACGCGCTTGAACTCCCAGGGGTGGGGCGTGCCGTCGTACCACTGGTGGGTGCCGGGGGTGCCGTCGTAGGTGAACTTGTTGTCGACGGGGTTCCAGGTGAGGCCGCCGTCGTCGGAGCGCTGGATTTGCTGGCCGAACCAGCCCGAGGTTTGGGAGGCGTAGATGCGGTTGGGGTCTACGGGGGAGGCTTTGAGGTGGTAGAGCTCCCAGCCGGGGAAGTGGGGTTCGGAGATTTGCCAGGATTTGCGGGAGGCGTCGGAGGTGAGGACGAAGGCGCCTTTGCGGGTGCCGATGAGGAGGCGGACGCGGGACATGGGGGCTCCTTAGGTGCGAGGTGCGGCCAGTATAGGGGATGGGCGTAGGGGTTGTGGAGATGATTTTGTGGGCCGCTCATCGCGGGGGCGGAGGTGTGGTGCGGCGGCGAAGGCTGCAGAGGTCTTCGGGGCGGCCGATCATCAGGACGACGAAGCAGAGGGCGAGGATGGACCAGTTGAGTGAGGCACCCCAGTACATCCAGAAGGCGGCGTGGGGGCCGGGGTAGCCTCCTGAGAGCCACATGGCGAGGATGAGGGAGAGGCCGAAGAGGCTGGCCAGGCGAGAGAGGATTCCGATGAGGAGAGAGATGCCGATGAGGAGTTCGCCATAGGCTACGAGGAAGGCCATGGGGGTGGCTGCGTGGGCGAGGATGCCCTGGAGAATCGGCACCATGAAGGGGTAGGCGCCGGAGTGGATGAAGTCGCGAAGGGTTGCTTCGAAGCCGCCATGCAGCGTGAATTCGGTGCCGAAGACTTTGTATTGGCCGAAGACGATGAAGAAGAGGCCAACTACGATTCGCAGGACGGTGAGGGCGACGGTGTTGCTGTGGGTGTTCGTGGGGGTTGAAGGCTGCATCGCTGGAGTGTAACGGTAAAGGCCGCTCGATAGGAACCGAGCGGCCTTTGCTTACTTGGAGAGCGGGTTAGAGGAAGAGGGGGGCTAGGACCAGGGTGATGGTGGCGAGGAGTTTGATGAGGACGTGGAGCGACGGACCCGCCGTGTCCTTGAAGGGGTCGCCTACGGTGTCGCCTACTACGGCGGCTTTGTGGGCGTCGGATTTTTTGCCGCCGTACTTGCCGGTTTCGATCCACTTCTTGGCGTTGTCCCAGGCACCGCCGCCGTTGTTCATGAGCATGGCCATGAGCACGCCGGTGATGGTGCCAACCATGAGGAGGCCGGCTACGGCGGTGGCTCCGCCGAGGTTGACGGGGATGCCGTTGATGGTGGGGACGGTTGAAAGGCCGCCGGCGGTGTTGACGGTGGTGGCGTAGACGGAGCTGAAGTTGCGGAAGATGAGGCCTACCGCGACCGGGAGGCCTACTGCGAGGATGCCAGGGAGGACCATCTCCTTGAGGGCTGCGCCGGTAACGATGGAAACGCAACGGGCGTAGTCGGGTTTGGAGGTGCCGGCCATGATGCCGGGGTTCTCGCGGAACTGGTCGCGAACGTCTTTGACGACCATCTGCGCGGTGCGGCCTACGGCTTTGATGGCCATCGAGGAGAAGAGGTAGACGAGCATCGCGCCTAGCATGGCGCCGGCGAAGACCGGGATCTCGGCTAGGTTGACGTTGGTGAAGGACCAGCCGTGGGGCATATAGCCGGCGGGGCCGGCGGCGGTGACGCGCGCGGTGACGATGGACTTGATCTCTTCAAGGTAGGCAGAGAAGAGGAGGAAGGCGGCTAGTGAGGCCGAGCCTACGGCGTAACCCTTGGTAAGGGCCTTGGTGGTGTTGCCGGCGGAGTCCAGCTTGTCGGTCTTGTCGCGGACGGCGTCGGGTTGGTTGGACATCTCGATGATGCCGCCGGCGTTGTCGGTGATGGGGCCGAAGGTGTCCATGGCGAGGATGTAGGCGGCGCAGCTTAGCATTCCCATCGTTGCTATAGCGGTTCCATAGATGCCCTTGACGTAGTTGGAGATGCCGGGGAGGTCGACGCCGGAGAGGCCTTTGACGCCGAAGTAGTAGCTGAGCAGGAGTGCGGCGCTGATGACGACTACCGGCATTGCTGGGGTTTCCATGCCGACGGCGAGGCCCGAGATGATGTTGGTGGCGGGGCCGGTGAGGGAGGCTTCGGCGATCGACTGGACGGGGCGGTAGCGGCTCTCGGTGTAGTACTGGGTGATCCAGACGAAGAGGAACGCGGTGATGAGGCCGATGACGCCGCAGAGGAAGAGGTAGCCGGGCTGGACGCCGGGGCCGTTGAGCATCTTGTAGACGATGCCGCCGAAGCCGGCGAGGGCGAGGATGGAGGTGACGTAGAAGCCGCGGTTGAGGGCGCGCATCGGGTCTTCGTTGTCCGTCGTCTTGACTACAGCAACGCCGATGATGGAGGCGACCAGGTTGATGGCGTGGACCATCAGCGGGAAGAGGATGCCCTTGATGCCGAAGACCGGGTAGAGGGCGGCGCCGAGGATCATGGCGCCTACGTTTTCGGCGGCGGTGGACTCGAAGATGTCTGCACCGCGGCCGGCGCAGTCTCCTACGTTGTCGCCGACGAGGTCGGCGATGACGGCGGGGTTGCGGGGATCGTCTTCGGGGATGCCGGCTTCGACTTTGCCGACGAGGTCGGCGCCTACGTCGGCGGCCTTGGTATAGATGCCGCCGCCGAGCTGGGCGAAGAGAGCGACGAGGGAGGCTCCAAATCCGAAGCCAACCAGCTCGTAAACGACGTGTTGTGGGTTGTTCAGGCCACCGAAGGAGAGAAATAGCACTCCAATACCGATGAGGGCGAGAGCCACGACGACGAGGCCGGTGACGGCACCGCCGCGGAGGGCAGACTGGAGCGCTCCATTGAGAGAGTTACGCGCGGCCGCCGCGGTGCGGATGTTGGCGCGAATGGAGACATACATGCCGGTGAAGCCCGCAAGGCCGGAGCAGATGGCGCCGACGAGGAAGCTGATGACGGTGGGAACAGCGACCTCGCGGGTGCTGGGGGAGAAGTGGTAGCCGAGGAAGATGATGATGGCAAGAACCACGGCCATGATGCCGATGGAGCGGTACTGGCGGGAGAGAAAGGCTTCGGCGCCTTCGCGGATGGCGTCGGAGATGACGCGCATGTCGGGGGTGCCGGTATCGCCTGCGAGGACGACGCGGGCGAGGATGAAGGCGGCGATGAGGGCGAGGACGCCAACGCCGAGGGCGATCCACAGCCAGATGGTGTCAGTATTTTGGATGGTTCCCGGAGCATTTGATGAGAGGTCTTGGAAGCTGAAGATCAGTGTTGCGAGCACGCCTAAGTTCATGAAAAAGATTCCTCTTAATTCTTCTCGGAAAGTGATGGAGCAGATAGCAGAAGCAAAAACACGTGATTTGGCGAATGGGCGAATTAGAGCATACGCGGATAGGACGGTCAATGAAAGGACGCTGATCACGGAGCGCCTGATAAGAGTCGCGGGAGTGGGCGCGGGGCAGGGAGTGTGGCGTAAATTGAAGGAGCGACAGTCACCGGCTCCGATTGCTGGAGGAAGATGACGATGGTCGCGAGGAGAACTATGCAGGATCGCTGTAGAACATGGGTCTGGATTGCAGGCATCAGCTTAGCCGGATTTCTTGTGGCCGGAGGAACAGGGGCTGCTGCACAGACGCCCGCAGACAACGACACGCCCAAGCAAAACCCCTCGGGCCAGAGCGCGGTGATGCAGAAGCGGCCGCCGAGCGCGTTGACACAGGACTCCGATCCGGTGGCAAGCCCCGACCCGCAGAATGCCGTGCCGGGGCAGATGCCGGTGCTGGGGCAGACGCAGGGGCAATCGCAGGCGGATGAGATTACCAAGGAGAATGGGCGGTTTACGCTGCGCACCAACGCGTTCGAGGTGCGGCTGAACGCGTCGGTGTTTGACAGCAGCGACCGCGAGGTGGACTCGCTGCCGGAGACCGCCTTCAAGATCTACGAGGATGGACAGTTGCAGAAGATTGTGGGCTTTCGGCATGAGGACCTGCCGATATCGCTGGGAATCCTGATTGATAGCTCGGGGTCGATGTACGACAAGCGGCCGTCGGTGGATGCGGCGGCGCTGAACCTGGTGAAGCTGTCGAATCCAAAGGACGAGGCGTTCCTGGTGGACTTCAATTCGGAACCCTATATCGACCAGGATTTTACGAGCAGCATCGCGACGCTGCAGCAGGGGTTGGCCTACATGAAGGCCGGTGGAGGGACGGCGCTGTATGACGCGGTGATTGCGTCGGCCGATTATCTTTCGAAGAATGCGAAGCAATCCAAGCAGGTGTTGCTGATTGTGACGGACGGGGACGATAACTCGTCGAATGCGACGCTCGAGGAGACGATTCAACGGGTGCAGGCGCTGGACGGGCCTTCGATTTATTGCATTGGGCTGTTGTTTGGGGGCGATCTGAATCACAAGGATTCCAAGCACTCGCGGGAGGTGCTGACGCAACTTTCGGACGAGACGGGCGGGCAGGCCTACTTTCCCAAGTCCTTGAGGGAGGTAGATGAGATTGCGCAGGAGGTGGCGCAGCATATCCGGTCGCAGTACATGATCGAGTATCACTCGACCAAACCGATGTCGGTACCGGGGTACCGGACGATTCATGTGGAGGCGTCGGAGAAGGGGTATCACGGGCTGCGGGTGAGTACGCGGGCAGGGTACTTCCCGAAGACGGGGGCACAGGGCGCGGGGGCTGGGCCGGGGGGGAACTAGATGCGGGCTGTTAGCTGCTAGCTTCTAGCAAAGGCCGAGGCAAAGGCCTGCCGTTTGGGCTTGGCGCGGGCGATGGGGGAAGTGCGATAGTCTTTTGGGGCGGAGCGTGTTGGCCGCTCGAGTGGATTTGTAGAGACGATGCGTATTGGAAATGATGTGACGCAGCTGGTGGGGCATACGCCGATGGTGCGTATCAACCGGCTGGTGGGTAGCGGCGATGCGGAGCTTTGGGCGAAGCTGGAGACGATGAATCCGGGCGGGAGCATTAAGGACCGCGCGGCGCTGGGGATCGTGCTGGATGCGGAGCGGCGCGGGGTGTTGAAGCCGGGCGACACGATCTGCGAGGCGACGGCGGGAAATACCGGCGTGGGTCTGGCGCTGATCGGCGTGCAGCGCGGATACAAGGTTAAGATTTTCATTCCGGAAGGGTTTGCCGAGGAGAAGTGCATCCTGATGCGGGGGCTGGGCGCGGACGTGGTGCGTACTCCGGAGAGCGAGGCGCTGGCGGGGGCGATCAAGCGGACGCTGGCGTTTGAGGACGAGACGCCCGGGGCGTTTGCGGCAATGCAGTTTGAGAATCCGGCGAACCCGGACTTTCATGAGCAGACGACGGCGGTGGAGATCCTGGAACAGATGGAGGAGCGGATTGACGCGGCGGTGATTGGCGTGGGGTCTGCGGGGACGTTTACCGGGATTGCGCGGGCGCTGAAGAAGAAGCTGGGGAATGTGTTGATGGTGGCCGTGGAGGCGCAGGGAAGCGTGCTGCAGGGAGGGGTTCCGGGGCCGCACCGGGTGGAGGGAATTGGGGTGGCGGAAATTCCGGCGACGTTTGATCGCAGCGTGTGTGACCGGGTGGTGATGGTGAGCGATGACGACGCGTTTGCGATGGTGCAGCGGATGGCGCGCGAGGAGGGCGTGCTGGGCGGATCGAGCTCGGGCGCGAATATGTTTGCGGCCATTGCGATAGCGAAAGAGTTGGGCGAGGGGAAACGCGTGGTGACGATTGTGCCGGATTCGGCGGAGAGGTATTTGTCGAAGGGGGTGCTGGGGTAGGGCGTTGTCAGTTCTCAGTTGTCGGTTGAGGGCGAGTTGAGACCTGAAAAATTGACAGGTGCCTTGGAATGGACGCAGGGGGTACGTTTGGGCATATTGTCATAGAGCAAGGGTAGGATGCAGGTGCTGTGGTGATGCGACTAAGGGAGAGGTACGCATGATTGATTATTCGAAGCTGGAGTTTGCGACGATCAATGATGTCTTCGAGCGGATGAGCCACCAGGGCGAGACGCCGGTTGCGATGTGGAAGAGTGGGAGTGAGTGGAAGGAGATCTCGTCGCAACAGATGTATGGGCGGGTGCGGGCGCTGGTGGGGTTGCTGCAGCAGTGGGGGATCAAGCGCGGAGACCGGGTGGGGCTGGTGAGCGAGAACCGCTGGGAGTGGCCGGTGGTGGACTTCGCGGTGCTCGCGATCGGGGGCGTGGATGTGCCGCTGTACGACACGCTGACGCCGGAGCAGATGGGCTACATTCTGCGCGATGCGGGTGTGCGGGCGGTGATTGTCTCCAACAAACTGCAGTACAAGAAGCTGGTGGCGGCGGGAGAGATTCCTACGCTGGAGTTTGTGGGGGTGCTGGATGAGGGCGAGTTTGAAGGGGCGACGAGTTTGGCGGGGGCGTTCGAGCGGGCGAAGGAGCTTGAAGGGATCGACGCGGGGTTTGATGCGTTGTTGAAGGAGACTAAACCTGAAGAACTAGCCACGATCGTGTACACATCGGGGACGACCGGCGATCCGAAGGGCGTGATGCTGACGCATCGGAACCTGGCGGACAATCTCAGGTACTCGACGGTAGGGCTGAGGATTGGGCCGGGGGATGTGACGATTTCGTTTCTGCCGCTGAGCCACTCGCTGGCTCGGCACCTGGGGTATGCGATCTATGGGCACGGCGGGAAGATTGCGTACCTGGCGAAGTTCGATGATTTGCGGGGAGCGATGCAGGCGGTGAAGCCGCAGATTTTTCTGGCGGTGCCGCGGGTGTACGAGAAGATTCGGCAGGGGACGGAAGCTAAGTCGACTGGGTTCAAGAAGAAGATTCTGCATTGGGCGATGCGGACGGGGACGAAGCATCGCAAGGAGTTGATGGCGGGCAAGACGCCGTCGTCGCCGATGTGGAAGCTGGCGGACAAGCTGGTGTACTCGAAACTGCGAGAGGCGTTTGGGGGCAAGGCGAAGATTTATGTTTCGGGAGGCGCGCCGCTGGGGATGGATTCGGCGGAGTGGTTTCTGGACATGGGGATTCGGATCTTTGAGGGATATGGGTTGACCGAAACCTCGCCGGTGATCTCGCGGAATACGTACGACGGCTACCGGATTGGGACGGTGGGGATGGTGGTGCCGAATCTCGAGCTGAGGATGGCTGAAGATGGCGAGATTGAGGTGCGCGGGACGACGGTGTTCTCAGGTTATTGGGAGAGAGAAGAGGCGACCAAGAGCGAGTTCACTGAGGATGGGTGGTTCAAGACTGGCGATATTGGCAAGTATGAGGATGGGTTCCTTTCGATTACGGATCGGAAGAAGGAGCTGATCAAGACCAGCAGCGGGAAGTATATTGCGCCGCAGCCGATTGAAGGGAAGTTGAAGGCCGACGAGCTGGTGGGCAATGCGGCGGTGATTGGCGACTCGCGCAAGTTTGCGGCGGTGCTGATTTCGCCGGACTTCCAGGCACTGGGGCGATGGGCGGGCGAGCACGGCGTGACGGCCAAGAGTCCTAAGGAGCTGGTGAAGGATCCTAAGGTGAAGGCGCAGTACGAGAGCATTGTGAAGAGAGTGAATGCGGAGCTGCAGGACCACGAGCGGATGAAGAAGGTGGGCGTGATGCCGGAGGAGTGGAGCATTGAGGGTGGGGAGCTGACGCCGAGCATGAAGCTGAAGCGACGGGTGATCTTCGATCGGTACAAGGATCGGATTGACGCGTTGTATGGCGGCGAATAACGGATGGATGTTTGCGGTGAGGGTGCAAGGCTTGAGACTATGAGGCAATGGGTGCATCCAATGCGGCAGTGAGTTACCTCAAGCGAGCAGAGAAGCAGGGCGGGAAGTTTTTGAATCCCGTGCCGACGGACGTGGGTGGCGTGCGCATTGTGTTCAAGGTGCTGCCGCAGTATGTGAACAACCGGGCCCAGGTGGAACCGAAGCGGCCGCTGGGGCCGTTCACGACGGATGCGAGCGTGTACACGACGGAGCCCAAGAGTGGACTGCGGGTGACGTGGTTCGGGCACTCGGCGTCGCTGATTGAGATTGACGGGATGCGGGTGCTGGTGGATCCGGTGTGGGAGCGGGCGAGTCCGTTTTCGTTTATGGGGCCGAAGCGTTTTTTTGAGCCGACGATTGCGCTGGATGCGCTGCCGAAGATTGATGTGGTGCTGATCTCACACGATCACTATGACCACCTGGGCGCGGAGACAGTGCGGCAGCTGGCGAAGGGGACGGCGACGGCGGGGGCGCGGGGGGTGACGTCGCTGGGTGTGGGCAAGCGGTTGCGTGGGTTTGGTGTGCCGACGGAGAGGATTACGCAGCTTGATTGGACCGAGAGCGTGGAGGTCGGCGGCCTGAAGGTGACGTCGTGGCCCGCGAGGCATTTTTCGGGGCGAGGGTTGTTCGACAGGTTCAAGACGCTGTGGGGTTCGTTTGTGATTGAGGGGCCGCGGCATCGGGTGTACTTCGGCGCGGATTCGGGTTGGTGGGAGGGGTACGGAGAGATCGCGGCGCAGTACGATGGGTTCGATTTAGCGATGCTGGAGATTGGGGCGTTTCATCCGTTGTGGGACTCGATTCACCTGGGGCCGGACAATGCGGCGAAGGCGTTTGAGGTGATGTCGCCGCGGGGCGGTTTGATGATGCCGATTCACTGGGGGCTGTTCAACCTGGCGCTGCATGCGTGGAAGCAGCCGGTGGAGCGGATGCTGGAGGTGGCCGACGAGAAGGGGATCAAGCTGTGGCTGCCGGAGCCGGGAGCGCCGACGGACGTGGTTGCGGAGTTGAGGTCGGGGTGGTGGGAGCGCGCGGAGTAGGGGTGCGCTTGCGCGAAGAGCGGATTTCTGGGGTGAGGGAAAGAAGGGAAGAACGGGAGAAAAGCAGGTTCCTCGCTTGGGCTCGGAATGACAATTTCTTTCAGAAATTGTCTAGGAACGGCAACGGCACCGGCAACTGCAACTGCAACGGCAACTGCAAGTGCAACCGCAACGGCAAATGCCAATGCGGGGATCTCTCCACTGCGCATCACAAAGACAAGAGCGTGATGCTTCGGTCGAGATGACGTTGGGCTAGAAAGCGATCGCGCTATTTGTAGATGAGGTGGATGGTAGTTTCGGTGGTGGGGCAGGCTACCTGGATGGCTGCGGTGTCGAAGGACGGCGGGGAGAGGATCACGTGGGGGTTGTTGGTGAAGCCGAAGCCTTCCTTGGGGATGCCGAACATGTTTTTGTCGAGCTTGTGGTTGGAGTTTTCGTCATGCAGGGCGACGAGGGCGTAGCGGCCGGGCGGGACTTGCAGGGTAATGGTGGTGGCGGTTCCGGAGAAGGGGTGCGGGCCGTGCTGGAGGGCCTTGTCGTTGTTTTCGGGCCAGCCGTCGGATGAGTTGAAGATGGAGAGGCCGGCGTCGCCTTTCTGATTGCGGAAGCCGTCGATGTGCACGACGAGGGAGCAGGTGGTCGCTGCGGGCGTCTGGCGGGCGAGCGCGGGGCTGGGGGCGATCAGGGTGGTGGTGAGGAGGGCTGCGGCGAGCGTGGTGTAGCGGCTGAGGGTGAGTTTCATGCGGATCTCCTGCGGGTGATTCAAGCGAGGGAGGCTTGTGGAGACTTTGAACATTTCCTCAGCGGCTAACGCCGCGTTGATGTGGAGGAAGGTGCGGCGGGACTAACGTCCCGCCCTGCAAACCAAAGGCAGTTGGTCAGCTTACTTGGCGACCACGTTGCGGCCGAAGTGGAAGGAGGGGCCGATGGAGAAGCGATAGGACCAGCCACCATTGGCGACGACGTAGTTGAACGGATGATTCCATACGGCGTCCATCTGGGCGCGGATACCGAAGTGTTTGGCGAGAGCGAACTCGGCGCCACCGCCTACGCCGTAGGCTCCGGTCCAGTCGGTGATGGTGGCGTTGGGCTGGAGAACGTTGGTTGCAATGAGCGCACCGACGACAACCTCATCCGGTGTGCCTGGGCGGGGATGTGCGGTGGCGTTCAGACGGAAGGCTGCGAGGCTGGGGCGGATGAAGAGCGTCACCTTGGAGAAGTGGCGATAGTTGAGCTGCGAGCCTGCAGTGAAGGTCTGCGTGGTTGCGCTTAAAGGAACATTGACGGCATAGGTTGGTGGAAGCCCAAACGCGCCGTCCGTTTCCGCATAGAGCTCATAGAGCTGGGTGATGCCGGCAACGATGGCAGGGCTGGCGAATCCGGGAACGAGGCTGGTGTTGCCAGTCTGGATGCTGTAGTCAAAGCCGGTGGAGAGCCAGCGGTTGTTATTGATACCGGCCTGCAGGTGGAAGCCCTTCTGGTTGATGTCGTTGAGGCCGGGGGTGTAGAGGTCGGAGTAGCCGGTGTAGAGGTCGTAGCGACCGACGTACTGCTGCTGCGCGGAAGCGTGCGGCATTTGGGTGAGGAAGACGATGGTGGCTGCGAACAGGCCGATGCGGGTGAAACGAGTGATGCGCGAACCGTGCGTCATAGAAGCTCCTAAGTAAAGGGGAAACAGTTACGAGGTGGCCCCGCCAGTGAACGGGTGCTGTTGATGAAGATGGGTTGGGGATAGGAACTGAGAGACCCGGTGAAGAACGCGATCGGTTTGTTCCTTGTGAGGGAGGTGACCGGTGTCGGGATAACTCTCATGTTCAAGATGGGGAACGGAAGCCTGAAGTGCTGCAAGCTGCAGGGTGGTGCCAAACTCGTCGCGGTCTCCTTGCAGAACGAGGGCGGGGCAGGTGATGCGTGGGAGAAATTCGCGGAGCGGGAAGACTTCGTCGCCGAGGGTTGCGGCCCACTGCGTCCAGGAGGCGAAGACCTCGTCTGGATGCTGGTGGTAGTGGGCGAGACGCTCCTGCAGTTTGCTGCCGGGATAGGCGGCAGCCATCTTGTGAATGAGTTCGCCGGCGGCGTTGGTGGAGACCACGAAGGGACTTTCGAGGATGAGCGCGCGGATGCGATTGGAGGTCGCGGCGTAGAGGAGAGAGATGCCCGCGCCTTCGCTGTGTCCGTAGAGGACGGGGTCGGCGACGGAGAAGTGATCGAGGAGCGTGGGGATGACGGTGTTGACCTGGTGGAGGTAGTAGACATCGGTGCGCTTGGCGAGCGGGCCTTCGGAGTTGCCGTGGCCGGCGCGCGAGTAGGCGATGACGTTGTAGTTGGTTGCTTGGGCAAGCCTCTGGGGAAACTGCTTCCAGTAGCTGACCGAGCCGAGAGCTTCGTGGAGAAGGAGGATGGTGCCGTGAGCGGAGGGGAGAGAGTGGTAGGCGACCTCCGCCATCTTGCCGTCGAGGGAGAGATGGAGGTGCTGGGTGTGGAGGGTTTCGGTGGTGGTATGGCTCATAGGGACTCCATCCAGATGATTTTGGTCTGCGAGTTTTCCCAGGATGCGAAGCGCGGGGAATAGCGCTGCTCGAGGGTGGCGCGGCGGACTTTGAGGGTGGGGGTGAGGAGCTCGTTGTCGATGGTCCAGGGCTGTTCGGAGATGACGATGAAGCGGAGCTGTTCGTGGTGCTCGAGATGGGCGTTGACGCTGTTGAGCTCGGCGGCGAGTTTGGCTTCGATGTCGGCGCGGTGCTGGGAGGGCGGAAGATCTTTGCGCAGGGGCGGCGCGAGGACGGCCATAGCGAAGGGAGCGGTCATGCCACTGCCGAAGACGGCTACGGACTCGAATAGATAAGAGCAGGAGAGGAGTTTTTCGATCTGCGCGGGGGCGACATACTTGCCTTTGGAGGTCTTGAACTCCTCCTTGAGGCGGCCGACGAGGCGCAGGCGGCCTAGCTCGTCGATCTCGCCGCGATCGCCGGTGCGGAAGAAGCCGTCGCCGGTGAAGACCTCGCGGGTGAGCTCGGGGTGGCGGTAGTAGCCGAGCATGTTCATGGGGCCCTTAATCTGGACTTCGCCGTCTGCGGAGATGCGCGTGAGGGCCCAGGGGCTGGCGTTGCCGACGTAGCCGATGCGCATCTGGCCTGGCAGCGGGACATGCGTGATGCCGGTCTCGGTCATGCCATAACCTTCGAGGAAGTTGAGGCCCATCTTGCGATACCAGACGATGATGTCGACCGGGATGGCCGCGCCGCCAGAGCAGATGAGGCGGGTGCCACCGAGGCCGAGGTTGGCGAGGATTTTCTTGCGGACGATGTTGCCGAGGATCGGGATGGAGAGCAGGAGGTTGAGTTTCTTCTCGTGGATTTTTTCGAAGACGCCTTGCTGGAAGCGGATGTAAAGGCGCGGGATGGAGAAGAAGAGGGTGGAGCGAGAACGGATAAGGTCCGGGAGGAAGGTGGGCTGGCCTTCGGTGAAGAAGATGTGCAGCGGGGAGATGAGGGCGTTCATCTCGACGATTGCGCGCTCGGCGATGTGCGCGAGGGGAAGGTAGGAGAGGATCCGGTCGATGCCTTCGGTGGGGTTGACGCCGACGGCGGGCTCCATGGACTTGCCCCAGAGGGTGAGGGCGCGGAAGTTGTGCACGGCGCCCTTGGGCTGGCCGGTGGTGCCGGAGGTGTAGATGATGGTGGCGACGTCCGTGGCAGTGCGAACGGGGTCGGCTGCGAGAGGGGATTGCGTGGCGATGATGTCGGACCAGAGGGCGCTGCCGGCAGGTGTGTGTTGCGGCGCGCAGTTGGGGAAGGCAACGAAGCGGAGGTTGTGGAAGATGTCTTCGCTGAGGGGCAGGGGGCTTTCCAGTGAGCCGATGAAGCAGGCGACCGGCTGGCAATGGCGGAAGAGCGCGGCCAGCGATAGATCGCGGGCCGTGGGGAAGAAGGGCACGCTGACGTGGCCCGACATCCAGATGGCGAAGTCCGCCATGATCCACCAGGCGCAGTTTTTGGAGACGATGACGATGTTGGAGCCGGGGGGCCAGCCTTGCGCTTCGATCCACGCGGCCATGCGACGGACCTCTTGCATGGCGCTGGCCCAGGACCAGTCGAGGATCTGGCCGTTGATAGGTTGGGTGAAGAGCGGCTGTAAGGGAGAATTGTGTTCGCACGCGTAAATCCTTTGCAGCGGCAGCTCGCGATCCGGCAGATTTGGGACTCCAGGTAGATCGGGGCCTATGGAGTTTGTGCCGGATATTTGAGTCTGTTCGAGCGGTTGCATCGGTCTCCTTGCAATTTCCTTAACGCTGGGTAAGATAACCAAAAGAGACGACGTCTGTCATCTCCAATCTTTTGCGGCTGGTTGCAAGAGCTGGAAATATGCAGAGTCGCAGGACGAATCATTCTGCGAAAGGCCGTCGGGAATGAGCGTGCGACGTGGCTGACTTGAATGGTAAGACACTTTTCATTACAGGAGCCAGCCGGGGGATTGGGCTGGCGATTGCGCTGCGTGCGGCGCGGGATGGCGCGAATGTGGTGGTGGCGGCGAAGACCGTGACGCCGAATCCCAGGCTGCCGGGAACGATTTATTCCGCTGCGGAGGCGATTGAGGCCGCGGGCGGAAGGGCGCTGGCGCTGGAACTGGATATTCGCGCCGAGGAGCAGGTGAAGGCCGCGGTGGAGAAGGCGGCAGAGCACTTTGGCGGGATCGACATCCTGGTGAACAATGCGAGCGCGATCAGCCTGACGGGCACGGCGGATACGACGCTGAAGCGATTTGACCTGATGATGGGGGTTAACGTTCGGGGTACCTTCGTATGCTCACAGGCCTGTTTGCCGTACCTGGCGAAGGCGGAGAACCCCCAGATTCTTACGCTCTCGCCGCCGCTGAATATGCAGGCGAAGTGGTTCAAGCATCATGTGGCGTACACGATTGCGAAGTTTGGGATGAGCATGTGTGTGCTGGGGATGGCGGAGGAGTTCAGGCCGCTGGGCATCGGGGTGAATGCGCTGTGGCCGCGCACGATTATTGCGACGGCGGCGCTGCAAATCATTCCTGGAGCGCATCCGGAGCGAGGAAGGACGCCGGAGATTGTGGCGGATGCGGCGCACTGGATTCTGACGCAGGATAGCCGCGCGACGACGGGGAATTTCTTTATTGATGAGGAGGTGCTGGCGCGGGCGGGCGTTACGGATCTGAGCGGGTATGCGATGACGGCGGGCGAGCCGCTGCAAATGGACTTCTTTTTAGACTAGCTAGCGGCTCTGCGCGGACGGCGTGGATGGGGCGTGCGCGGGCTGTGGCATAATCCGTCCAGAAGAAAATCGGCTCATTCAGTTTCGAGAAGGAACGTGGCAACTTGGCCAAGACGGTGGATACAAACGAGGGGTCGAATCGTCCGCGCGAGCCGTGGAAGGCTTTCCAGGCGCGGCAACGCAACCTGGATACGAAGCGTGACGCGGTGCTGCAGACGGCGGCGCACCTGTTTCTCGAGCACGGGTATCGACGCACGTCGATGAGCGAGCTGGGGACGCGGCTGAAGATCACCAAGCCAGCGCTGTACTATTACTTCCGCAACAAGGAAGAGATTTTGGTGGAGTGCTATCGGCTGGGGATTGCGGCGATCGAACAACTGCTGGACAAGGCCGCGGTGAGCCATGGGAATGGGCTGAACAAGGTGCGGGCGTATGTGGAGGCCTACGCGAAGGCGGTGGTGAGCTACGACTTTGGGCGCTGCGTCGCAATGCTGGATGATGCGGAACTCTCGCCCAAGGCGCGGCGCGAGGTGCGCGACTTGAAGCGGAGGATCGACATGACGATTCGATCTTATGTGGAAGAGGGGATTCGTGACGGATCGATTGCTCCGTGCAATGTGAAGCTGGCATCGTTTGCGCTGGCGGGCGCGGTGAATTGGATTGGGACGTGGTATCGGCCTGAGGGTGCGCTGACTGCCGAGGAGATTGCTACGCAGTTTGCGGATCTGCTGACGCAAGGCCTGCGGGGGTGTGAGGGGACGCCGGCGGTGGTGAAGAAGACGCGGGTGAAAGCGGGCAGTAAGCGCTAAGGCCGAAACGGGCAGATTAAACGTTGAGGAAAAGGCAGTTTTCGCTCTTTTCGGCAGGTGGATTTGCGCTGGTTGACTTTCTTACCGCGCGTTCAGTATTCTGCACGGACTGGCGAGGCTGCGAGGTATTGGGCTCCCGCACAGGTTAGGAAATGCCCGGCTGAAGGCTCGGGGGGAGTGGTGACGATGGCTGCGTTGGAATCCGCGTTAATGGTTGATGAGGCTTCGTCCAAAGGACGAGGGCGCGATCGGTTGTATGACGTGCGGCGGGTGGCCGTGCTGGGCGCGGGAACGATGGGAGCGCGGATTGCTGCGCACATTGCCAATGCGGGATTGCCGGTGCTGCTGCTGGATATTGTGCCGGCGAACGGCGAGCGGAACAGCATTGCGGCGGGCGCGGTTGAGGCGCTGAAGAAGGCGAAGCCCGCGGCCTTTGCCGATGCATCGTTTGCCAGCCACATACGGATTGGGAACTTCGAAGACGACCTGGCGAAGCTCAAGGATTGCGATTGGGTGATCGAGGCCGTCGCCGAAAATATGGAGATCAAGCACAGCCTTCTGAGTAAGGTCGCGGGGCATCTTCGCGCGGACGCGATCCTGACGACGAATACCAGCGGGCTGCCGGTGGCGAAGGTTGCGGAGGTTCTGCCGGAAGATTTGCGGCGACGCTGGTTTGGAACTCATTTCTTCAATCCGCCACGGTACATGCGCTTGTTTGAAGTGATTGCAACGCCGGAGACGGACCCGAAGGCTATTGCCGCCATCGCGGAGTTTGCGGATAAGAAGCTGGGCAAGACAGTGGTGCCGGCGAAGGATGTGCCGAACTTTATTGCCAATCGGATTGGCACGTTCTTCATGCTGAACACGCTGCGGATTATGGAAGCGCAGGGGCTGAGCATCGAGGAGATTGATCTGCTGACGGGCGCGGCGATGGGTTGGCCGAAGACGGGAACGTTCCGGCTGGCGGACATGGTGGGGATCGATGTGCTGGGGAATGTGGCGCGGAATTTTGCGGCGAACATTCGTGATGAGCGGACGGATGTGACGCTGCCGCCGATTATTGGGCAGTTGATGGAGCGCAAGTGGCTGGGCGATAAAACGAAGCAGGGATTTTATAAAAAAGATCGCGGTGCGGATGGGAAAGACGTGCGGCTGGTGCTGGACTTCGCGACGATGGAGTATCGGCCGGCGGGGAAGGCTGCGCTTGCTGAGATTGAGATGGCGAAGTCGAATGACTCGCTGACGGGACGGATTAAGTCGCTGCTGAGCGGGAATGCGGCGAAGGACAAGGTGGCGAAGTTTTACTGGACTGCGCTGCCGGAGATGTGGGCTTACTCGGCTAATCGGATTGGCGAGGTTGCGGACACGATTGTTGAGATTGATGCAGCGATGAAGGCGGGGTTCAACTGGGAGCTGGGGCCGTTTGCGATGTGGGACGCGGCGGGAGTTGTGGAGATTGTCGCGAAGATGCGCGAGGCGGGGCTGGCGATTCCTGCGGCTGTGGAGAAGCTGCTGGCTGCAGGCGGGACGTCGTGGTATCGCGCGGAGGGTACGGAATTTTTCGATGTGGCATCCGGGGCGTACAAGCCGGTGGATTTGAATCCGGAGCTGGCGCCGGTGGCTAGTTACACGAGAGCTAACGGTGTGTTTGCGCACAATGCAGGCATCTCGCTGATTGATGTCGGCGATGGAATTGGGTGCTTCGAATTTCATTCGAAGATGAATAGTTTGGGGCAGGACATTGTCGGATTTTTGAAGAAGCAACTGCAGCCGGGAAGCGATGCGGTGAAGAACTTCGACGGGTTCATCATTACCAGCGACGCTACGAATTTTTCTGTTGGCGCGAATTTGATGCAGCTGCTGCTCGGGATTCAGGACGGGGAGTGGGATGAGATTGACCTGATGGTGCGCGAGTTTCAGAACATGACGCAGGCGATCAAGTTTTGTGCGCGGCCAGTGGTGGCGGCTCCGTTTGGGTTGTGCCTGGGCGGGGGAACGGAGATCTCGATGCACTCGGCTGTGCGGCAGCCGCATGTGGAGTTGTACAGCGGATTGGTGGAGACGGGCGTTGGCTTGTTGCCGGCTGGCGGCGGCTGCAAGGAGATGGTGCTGAAGGCGCTCGAGGCTGCGGGAGCGGTGAACGCCGGTGGCGGCGCGGAGTCGGTCGAGGTGTTTGAGGCGATCCGGAATGTGTTCGAGACGATTGCCATGGCCAAGGTTTCTACATCGGCGTTTGAGGCGAAGGCGCTGAGGATTTTGGAGGAGAGCGATGCGATCTCGATGAACCGCGACCGGCTGGTAAGCGATGCGAAGGAGCAGGCGCTGCGACTGGTGCGGGGCGGGTACTCGGCACCGGTGATGCGGACGGATATTCCGGCGCCGGGAGTTTCGGTGGAGGCGACGCTGAAGCTGGGCGTGTACACGATGCTGGAGGCGCAGTTCATCAGTCCGCATGACGCGAAGATTGCGAATCATGTGGCGAAGGTGCTGACCGGCGGCGGCGTTACGGCCGGGACGCTCGTGAGTGAGCAGTACCTGTTGGATTTGGAGCGTGAGGGATTCATCTCGCTGTGTGGCGAGGCGAAGACGGTGGAGCGGGTTGGATTCACGCTGAAGACTGGGAAGCCGCTGCGCAACTAGTCCTGCGCGGACGGCGAGATTAAGAACTGAATTGGCGAGAAGGAGTTGCGATGAGAGAAGCAGTGGTGGTGAGTGCGGTTCGTACGGCGGTTGGCAAGGCGCCGCGGGGGACGCTGAAGGATACGCGGCCGGATGATTTGGGAGCGGCGGCGGTAGTGGGTGCGCTGGAGCGCGTGCCAATGCTCGATAAGAGTGAGATTGAGGACGTGATTATCGGCTGCGCGATGCCGGAGGCAGAGCAGGGCATGAATGTGGCGCGGGTGATCGCGCTGCGCGCGGGGCTGCCGGTGGAGTCGGCGGCGATGACGGTGAATCGGTACTGTGCGTCGGGACTGCAGACGATTGCGCTGGCGGCGGAGCGGATTCGCGGCGGCGGCGCAGAGGTGATTGTGGCGGGCGGCGCGGAGTCGATGTCCTACGTGCCGTTTGGGGGCAACAAGATTTCAGTGAACCCTTGGCTGGTGGAGAATTTTCCTGGCTCGTATATGTCGATGGGGTTGACTGCCGAGCGCGTGGCGAAGCATTACGGAATTACGCGCGAAGACTCGGATGCGTTTGCGCTGAGCAGTCATCAAAAGGCGCTGGCGGCGATTGAGGCGGGACGGTTTGAGGATGAGATTGTTGCAGTCAAGGTGACGCATACCGCGCTGAATGGCGGGGGCAAGGTGGAGTCGAAGGAGCGGGAGTTCAAGGTGGACGAGGGGCCGCGGGCGGATACGTCGCTCGAGGCGTTGGCGAAGTTGCGGGCGGCGTTCCATGCCAAGGGCGTGGTGACGGCGGGGAACAGCTCGCAGACATCGGATGGCGCGGCGGCTGCGGTGATTATGTCGGAGGAGCGAGCGAAGGCGATTGGAGCAGCGCCACTGGCTCGGTTTGTGTCGTTCGCGTATGCGGGCTGTATGCCGGAGGAGATGGGCATCGGGCCGGTGTATGCGATTCCCAAGGCGCTGAGGATGGCGGGGCTGACGCTTGCGGATATCGATGTTATCGAGTTGAATGAGGCGTTCGCTGCGCAGTCGCTGGCGGTTATCAAGACGCTTGGCCTGGATATGGCGAAGGTGAATGTGAATGGTGGCGCGATTGCGCTGGGGCATCCGTTGGGATGCACCGGGGCGAAGTTGACGGCCACGTTGATGCGCGAGATGAAGCGGAGCAAGGCGCGATATGGCCTGGTGACGATGTGCGTGGGCGGCGGGATGGGTGCTGCGGGGATCTTTGAAAATTTGCAGAACTAAAAGAACAGAAGCAGATTCCCAGAGGGAATGACAGAAAGAAAAGCAAGGGCAACGGCAAAAGTAAGAGCAAAAGCAACGGCAACGGCAACGGCTTCAAGAACTGAGCGGGAGGAATGACGATGAGTGCAGCTGAAGTAGCAACGCCAAGCAAGCGGGCGTCGGGTGGAAGTTTTCTCATTGAGGATCTGAGGCCGGAGGATGTGTTTACGCCGGAAGATTTCTCCGCGGAGCAGAAGCAGATTGCCGAGATGACGGCGAACTTTGCCGAGGAGAAGATTCTTCCGCAGGTGGCGGAGATTGAGGCGAAGAAGTTTGGCGTGAGCGTGAAACTGATGCGCGAGGCGGGTGAGTTGGGGCTGCTGGGCGTCGACGTGCCGGAGGAGTATGGCGGGCTGGAGCTGGACAAGGTGACGTCGGCGCTGATCGCAGACAACATCGCGGTGATGGGAAGTTTCTCGGTGACGTTCAGTGCGCATGCGGGGATTGGGACGCTGCCGCTGGTGTGGTACGGAACGCCGGAGCAGAAGGCGAAGTACCTGCCCAAGATTGCGAGCGGCGAGTGGATCGCTGCGTATGCGCTGTCGGAGTCATCGGCTGGGTCGGATGCGATGAATATCCGGACGGTGGCGAAGCTGACGGAAGACGGCAAACACTATGTGCTGAATGGCGAGAAGATGTGGATCTCGAATGCCGGCATTGCGAGTTTGTTTACCGTGTTCGCGAAGATTGATGGAGAGAAGTTCACCGCGTTTCTGATTGAGGCGGGAACGCCGGGGCTGACGGTTGCGGCGGAGGAGCACAAGCTTGGGATTCGCGGGTCGTCGACGTGCCCGCTGCGGCTGGAAGACTGCAAGGTTCCGGTGGAGAACCTGCTGGGCGAGGCTGGGAAGGGGCATCACATTGCGTTCAACGTGCTGAACGTGGGTCGGTACAAGCTGGCGGCGTCAGCGGTCGGTGGGGCGAGGAAGTCCTTCCGCGATGGCGTGCGTTATGCGAAGGAGCGGATTGCGTTTGGCAAGTCGATCAGCTCGTTTGGATTGGTGCAGGAGAAGATTGCCGATAGTGCGACCGGGATCTATGTCGGTGAGGCGCTGATCTATCGGACGGTTGGCGCTATCGAGGCAGCGCTGGCGGGGTTGGATAAGCACTCGCCGACGTACACGCACGACGTGCAGAAGAGGATTGAAGAGTTCGCGGTGGAGTGCTCGATTCTGAAGGTGTGGGGATCGGAGATGCTGGAGCGGGTGGTGGACTCGACGCTGCAGATTCATGGCGGTTATGGGTACGTCGAGGAGTTTCCGGCGGAGCGCAGTTATCGCGATGCGCGCATCAATCGGATCTTTGAAGGCACCAATGAAATCAACCGGCTGATCATTACAGGATGGATGATCAAGCGCGCACTGCAGGGGCGACTGGCGCTGTTGCCAGCGATTAAGCAGGTGATGGATGAGGTGATGGCGGGGCCGGCGGCGAAGAGGGACTACGAGGGTTCATTGGCCGAAGAGCGGGCGCTGCTGGCGAGTGCGAAGAAGCTCGGGCTGTTTTGCTCGGGTGCGGCATCGCAACGCTTTGGAACAGACCTCGCTGAGCAGCAGGAGGTGATGGGCGCGCTGGCCGATGTGTTGATCGAGGTGCTGGCGCTGGAGTCCGCGATCCTGCGGACAGAGAAGATGGCGGGGAAGAATGCGCTGGCGGTGAAGATGACGAAGTACTATGCGGCGCGGTCGTTCCGCGTGGTGGAGACGGCGTCGGAGCGGGTGATTGCGGCTGTGGCCGAAGGAGATATGCTGCGGACGCAGATGGCGATCTTCCGGCGGCTGGCCAAGCATGAGCCGGTGAACACAGTGACCCTGGGAAGAGAGATTTCAGAAGTGATGGTCGAAGCTGGCCGGTACACGCTGTAAAAGCAGCGAGTGAGCGAGTCAGCAAGTTAGCGCGTCAGCGGCGTGGGGAGAAGTTCCGTTAGCCTTGCAGGACCTGCTTGGCGATGGTGGCTAGCTGCATGTTGGAGGTGCCTTCGTAGATGGTGCCGATTTTGGCGTCGCGGTAGAGCTTTTCTACGGGGTAGTCCTTGACGAAGCCGTAACCTCCGTGGAGCTCGACGCATTTGCTCGCGACGCGTTCTGCTACCTGCGAGACGAAGTACTTGGTCATGGCGGCTTCTTTGAGGAAGGGCAGGCCGGCTAGCTTGCGGCGGGCGGTGTTGTAGACCATGAGGCGGCTGGCTTCGATGTCGGTGGCCATCTCTGCGAGAGCGAATTGGACGGCCTGGAACTCTGCGATGGGCTTGCCGAATTGGCGGCGTTCTTGCGTGTACCTGGCCGCGTGGCCCCAGGCGCCGGTGGCTAGGCCGAGGAGTTGTGCGGCGATGCCGATGCGGCCTTCGTTGAGGGTTTCGATGGCGATTTTGTAGCCCTTGCCGATTTCGCCGAGGATGTTGGCGGCGGGGATGCGGCAGTCGTCGAAGAGGAGCTCGCAGGTGGAGGAGGCGCGGATGCCGAGCTTGTCTTCCTTCTTGCCGATGGTGAAGCCCGGCGTATCGCGCTCGACGAGGAAGGCCGTGATGCCCTTGTAGCCGGCCGTTGGATCGACGGTGGTGAAGACGATGAAGAGGCCAGCTTCGGCGGCGTTCGAGATCCAGAGCTTGCGGCCGTTGAGGATGTAGTGGTCGCCGTCAAGCCGAGCATTGGTGGTGAGGGCGAAGGCGTCGGAGCCGGAGCTGGCTTCGGAGAGCGCGTAGGAGCAGATGGTGTCGGTGGCCATGCGCGGGAGGTATTGCTGCTTCTGGGCTTCGGAGCCCCAGCGAAGGAGGGCATTGACGGTGAGGGTGTTCTGCACGTCGACCAGCACACCGATGGCGGGGTCGACTGCGGAGATTTCTTCGACGGCGAGGATGGAGCTGAAGAAGGAGCCGCCGACGCCGCCGTATTCTTCGGGGATTTCGATGCCCATGAGGCCGAGTTCGAAGAGGCGAGAGATGATTTTGGGAGACATCTTCTGGGCCTCGTCCATCTCGCGGACCAGCGGCGCGATCTCCTTGCGGGCGAATTTGCGGACCGTCTCCTGGATGATTTGCTCTTCGGCGGTGAGGGTGGAGAGAGGCGTGGGGAGTGAGGTTTCGGTGGCGAGTGCGGGCATGAGTGAAGAATCTCCGGGAAGGGGTTGCGTAGTTATTCTACCCGAGGGTAAATTAACAGATCAGCAGGGACACGGGCAAATTTTCTGCGCTGTAATCATAGTGAAGTCGGCGCGCAACGGGATAGGCAGGAGTTGGACGGATGCGGATTTTGACGTTGATACGCCAGGTGCTGGACGCGGAAGAGAGTGTGCGCGTGCACAATGGCGCGGTGGAGCTGGGCAGCAGCAAGCTGGTGATGGACACCATGGATGAGTATGGTGTGGAAGAGGCGCTGCGGCTGCGCGAGGGTGGTGCGGAGGCTGAGATTGTGGTGGTGGCGGTGGGGCCGGCGCGGGCGGAAGAGGCGATCAGGACGGCGCTGGCGATGGGCGCGGATCGCGGGATTCATGTGGTGACGGATGTGTCGCTGGATGCAATTGCGCTGAGTTCTGTGGTGGCGCAGATTGCGAAGGCGGAGGGAGCGGAGTTGATCTTCTGTGGTGGGCAGGAGGCGGATTGGGATAGCCAGGCGCTGGGCGCGGCGACGGCGGAGCGGCTGGGGTGGCCGCAGGCGACGTGGACGAGCGCGCTCGAGTTGAAGGGGACGTTGCTGGTTGGGAAGCACGAGGCGGATGAGGGGAGCGAGTCGTTTGAGGTGGCGCTGCCGGCGGTGGTGACGACGCAACAAGGGTTGAATGAGCCGCGGTATCCCACGCTGCCGAACATTATGAAGTCGAAGAAGAAAGAGATTCGCAAGGAGACGCTGGAGACGTATGGCGTGGCGCCGAAGGTGAAGGTGAATGGCGTGGAGATCCAGGTGAAGGAACGGCTGAAGAAGATTCTGGATGGCAAGGATGCGGCTGGCGCGGCGGCACAGCTGGTGAAGATGTTGCGGGAACAGGCTGGGGTGATTTCGTGATTTTATTTGTGGCGGAACATGCGAATGGGACGTTGAGCAAGAGTGCTTACGAGTTGGCGACGGCGGCGCGTGGGTTGGGACGCGGCGAGGTGACGGCGTTGGTGCTGGGGAGTGGTGTGGCTTCGGTGGCGGGCGCTGCCGCGTTGATTGCGGACCAGGTGTTGGTGGGGGATTCTGCTGAGCTCGCGCAGTATGATGCGGAGATTTGGTCGGCGGCGGTGGCGCAGATTGCTACTGAGGGTGAGGCGGAGGTGGTGCTGATTGCTGGCAGTCGCAGTGGGCGGGAGTATAGTCCGCGGGTTGCGGTGAAGCTGGATGCGCCGCTGCTGGAAGACGTGACGAGCTTGAAGGATGAGGGCGGCGTTGTGCAGGCGGAGCACTATACGTTTCTGACGCGCGTCACGGAGAGGGTGGAGGCGAAGGCTCCGGTAGTTGTGGTGACGGTGAAGGCCGGGGCGTTTGCGGTGGCGGCGCCGGGGACGGCTGCGGCAGAGCAGTTCGATGTGGATTTGGAGTTGCCGAAGCGGCGGCTGTTGGTGACCGCGAGCACGAAGGAGAAGACGGGGCGGATTGCATTGACCGAGGCGGACATTGTGGTATCGGGTGGGCGTGGAGTTGGGACGCCGGAGGGATTTGTTGCGCTGGTGGAGGGGTTGGCCGACCAGTTGGGCGCGGCCGTGGGAGCTACGCGTGCGGTGGTGGATGCGGGGTGGCGGCCTTACTCGGAACAGGTGGGGCAGACGGGGAAGACGGTGCAGCCGAAGGCCTATATTGCGGTTGGGATCTCCGGGGCGGTGCAGCATTTGTCCGGGATGAACAAGAGCAAGTGTATTGTGGCGATCAATAAAGACGGGGATGCTCCGATCTTCAAGATTGCCGATTATGGGATTGTGGGCGATGTGAAAGAGATTGTCCCGGCTATGATTCAGGAACTGCGCAAATAGGCTAGCGCGCACCGCAACGCGATGCAGGAGTGAGTACGGATGCTTCCTTTAGCGCAGAAGATTGCTTTCCTGGTGTTCGCGGGAATCACTGGCGCGTTTGGGGCGTGGGGATTCTGGCGGCTGTATCGGCGGATTGCGCGTGGGCGTGCGGATGCGGACTTGCGGTGGGATCGGCTAGGGGCGCGGGTTTGGTATGCGCTGACGACGACGCTGCTGCAGACGCGGACATTTAAGAAGCGGCCCTGGGTCAGCTTCTTTCACTCGTTTATTTTTTATGGGTTCACGTTCTATATTTTGGTGAACTTTGTCGATACGGTGGAGGGGTATTTTCCGGTTGCGATTTCGTCGGGGAGTTGGTGGGGTGCCGCTTACAACCTAGCTGCGGATGTGTTGAGTGTCCTGGTGCTGGTGGGTGTGGTGGCGCTGGTGGTGCGGCGGTTTTTGCTGCCGAGCCGGCGGGACTTCAAGTTCAATGAGCGCACGCTGCTGCATGAGGATGTGCGGCGGCGGAAGATCACGCGCGACTCGGTGATTGTTTCTGCGTTCATTTTGTTTCATGTGGGGAGTCGCGCCGTGGGGGCTGGGGCGAAGCTGGCGGCGGAGGGATCGGATCGGTTTCAGCCGTTCGCTTCGCTGCTGTCGCATTTGTTTACTTCGGCGAATGCTGAGGCCTGGAGGGTGTTTGGGTACTGGGGTGCGTTGGGCAGCGTGCTGCTGTTCCTGATGTACTTCCCGTACACCAAGCATGTGCATTTGTTCATGGCGCCGTTGAAGTATGCGGTGGCACGTGAGGTGTCGTCGGGAGTGCTGCCGGCTTTGGATGTGAATCTCGAGACGGAAGAGCCGAAGCTGGGAGCGAAGCGGCTGGAGGATCTGGGTTGGCCGAGGTTGCTGGATGCGTATGCGTGTATCCAGTGCAACCGGTGCCAGGATGTTTGCCCGGCGTCGGCTACAGGGAAGTCGTTGAGCCCGGCGGCGCTGGAGATCAATAAGCGGATGGAGTTGAACTCGCTGGCGAGGGCGGGCGCTGGGTTTGAGAGAGGCCTGGAAAGTCCGCGGCCGCTGCTGCAGTTTGCGCTGTCGGCGGAGTCGGCGTGGGCTTGCACGACGTGTGGGGCGTGCATGGAGGTTTGTCCAACGCAGAATGAGCAGATGCTGGACATCATCGATATACGGCGGCAGCAGGTGATGATGGAGGGCGAGTTTCCGGCGCAGCTGCAGACGGCGTTTCGGGGGATGGAGCGGGCGAGTAATCCGTGGGGGATTGGCCACGAGAAGCGGCTGGAGTGGGCCGAGGGGTTGGTGGTGCCGACGATCGAGGAGAATCCGGAGCCGGATGTTTTGTATTGGGTGGGATGCGCGGCTAGTTATGATCCGCAGTCGCAGAAGACGGCGCGGGCCTTTGTACAGTTGCTGACGCGGGCCAGGGTGAACTTTGCGGTGTTGGGGAAGAAAGAGTGCTGCACGGGGGATACGGCGCGGAGGGCGGGGAATGAGTACCTGTATCGGCAACTGGCGGACGGGAATGTGGCGACGCTGACGGCGGTGCGGCCGAAGCTGATTGTGGCGACGTGTCCGCATTGTATGAACACGATTGGCAAGGAGTATCGGCAAATTGGCGGAAACTTCAAGGTGGTGCACCACACGGAGTACCTGGAGTCGCTGGTGGCGGCGGGGCGGCTGGAGGTGGAGGCGACAGAGTCGTCGGTTACCTATCACGACCCATGCTATTTGGGACGGCATAGCGGGGTGTATGACGCTCCGCGCAATGTGCTGAAGGTGTTGACGAATGATTTTGTGGAGCTGGAGCGGACGCGGGAGAACTCGTTCTGCTGCGGTGCGGGCGGGGCGCAGTTCTGGAAAGAAGAAGAGGCGGGGGCGGAGAGGATCTCGGACAACCGGTATCGGGAGGCGCAGGGACGGCTGGAGGGACATGGCCTGGATGGGCGTAACGGCGAGAACGTGCTGGCGGTGGGGTGTCCGTTCTGCAAGAGCATGCTGGAGAGCACGCCGGGGAAGGGGGACGGCGGGATTGCGGTGAAGGATGTGGCGGAGCTGATGCTGGAGAGCGTGCTGCGGCGGGCGGGGGAGAGTGTCGCGCCGAGTTCGGCTGGGTCGCGGGATCATGCTACGGCGGTCGAGGAGCCGGTGGAGACGAGAGCGGAAGAGGTGGTGGATGAGTCGACGGTTGAGCCGCTACTGAGCGCCGGGGCGCCGGAGACAGGCGAGATTGTGACGCCGGTTGTGGCGCGTAAGAAGTGGACGCCAAAGGTTGCCGTGCCGGCGCCGAAGGTCGAGGAGCCGGTCGAGGTTACGGCGCCAGTGGAAGAGCCGATCGTGCAGCGTGCAGCCGAGGCTGTCGCAGCGGTTGAGACGCAGGATAGTTCGGCGCCCAACTTGGTGCGCAAGAAGTGGGCTCCGGCGGCTGCTGGGACGTCCCCTGGGCCAATGGAGGGTATGCCCCGGATCGCTGAGACGGCGGCAGTTGGGCCGGTTCTCGATGTGCCGGGAGACTCGTCGGGCGAGGGTGCTTCCAAGGAGGCGGCCGGGCCGGCGCCGGTGCGGAAGAAGTGGGAGCCGAAGAAGGGGGCCAAGCTTCCCGATTCGGAATAGTAGCTGGACGCCGGACTTAGCGCCGTGCTCCATCCGTGTTCAGGTAGCTATCTACCTTGTTTTCCTATGGTTATAGGATGGGACGAGTCTGGCCTACGAACGCGGGAGCTATATACTACCTAGTTAACAGTGGCGAGGCATAAGGGATGCCAAACATTGCGCTTGTCTGCCTGTGGAAAAGCAGGTAGAACAAGGGGTACGCAGGAGATACCGGCAGATTCACCGACGACTGGAGACGTGCATGGCAGCGGGAACAACACAAGGACAACTGGCGCTGCGCGAGGTCATGGATATTCGCCAGGCCGCGGACTACCTGGGGATCAGCGGCGACACGCTGTACCGGTATGCTTCCGAGGGATTTGTGCCGGCGTTCAAGTTGGGAAACCGGTGGCGGTTTCGCAAGAGCCTGCTGGACAACTGGATGGACATGAAGAGCGGGGTTGCGCCTAAGAGCGCGGCAGTCGAGCCGGCCAAGAAGAAGCCCGTGGCGAGCGCGCGGTAGCGGGTTGATGCGGAAGCGCTGGCTCTGGAGCTCTGACCAGGGTGAAGTGAGTGAGTTCGGCGGGGCAGTTGAGGCGGAATGGAAGTCCGACCGTCCCGATGCCGCGGTTCACGTAGAGTTGCATGTGGTCGAACCGGAACATGCCTTCGACATACTTCTGGCCCATGGGCGGGAGAATGAGCGGACCAAGGACGGGAAGGCGGATCTGGCCGCCGTGGGAGTGGCCTGAGAGCATGAGGTCGATGAGCGGGAAGCGAGGGTGGAGGACGACGTTTTCGACGTAGTCCGGTTCGTGGCACATGAAGATGACGGGAGCGCGTGGGTTTGGGGGGATGGCGAAGTTGAGGTCGGGGGTGCGGGTACCGGCGTCGTTAGCGCCACAGAGCCAGAGGAGATCGCGGCCACGCTCGAGGGCGAAGTAGCTGTCGACGAGCATGGGGGTCCCGTGGGCTTCGAGGGGCGGGATGACATGGTCGGCGCCGACGTTGACGTCGTGGTTGCCGAGGATGCCGAAGCGCTGGGGGGCCTTGAGGGTGGAGAGGATTTCGGCAGCCACGCCGGCGCAGCGCCAGGAGACGGCAAGAGAAAGCGGGCCGCGACTGACGAAATCGCCCGTGACCAGGACGAGGTCTGGCGCCATGTCGTTGGTCAGGGCGACCATCTTCTCGAGGAAGGAGGGTTCGGTGAACTCCTCCAGGTGGATATCGCTTATCTGAACGATGCGGAAGTTCTGAAAGCCGTCAGGGAGATTGCGGATAGGGATGGTGAGGCGGGTGATTTCGAACTCGTGGCGCGCGTGGGTTCCAGAGTAGGTGGCGACGCCGAGACCTGCAGCTGCAAGTGTGGCACCAAGGAAACCGCGGCGGGTAAGGTGAAGTTGTGATGGGTGGCCGTTGGGAGTCGAACCTCGATGCATACTCCATGATAGCGGCTAAGACGCGTTGAGGGTAACGAGTAAGGCATCGGGAGTGTGACGGATGCGAACCGCGGGTAAAATGGGGAGATGCGCGAAAAGGCAAGACGGAAGCAGGCGATGCGGGCTGCGCTGGAATCTGGTGCGGAGGCCCTGGTGGTGACGCACGCGCCGGATGTTCGCTATCTGAGCGGGTTCACGGGCTCGAGTGGAGCGGTGGCGCTGGTTGGTGGACGGGCTGCGCTGTTTACCGATGGGCGATACACGACGCAGGCCAAGGCGGAGGTTGAGGGGCTACGGGTGGTGATCGACAAGCGATCTCCAGGCGTGCAGGCGGTGGAGTGGGCGGCGGCGGCGGGCGCTAAGAAGTGCGCCTTCGATGCGGGGCAGACAAGCGTGGCGGCGCTCGAGTTCATGAGGAAGGCCTTACCGGCGCCGGTGAGGCGAAGTTTTTTTGTGGCTACGGATGGATTGGTGGCACGGATTCGCCAGGTGAAAGACGAGGACGAGATTGCGCGACTGCGCAAGGCGGCTGCGGTGGGGTGCGGTCTGTTCAGCGCGGTGCTGCAGTATTTGGTTCCGGGAGTGGGGGAAATGCAGGTGGCCGCGCAGCTGGAGTTTCTGGCCCGGCTGGCGGGTGTTGACGCGATGAGTTTCGAGACGATTGTGGCGAGCGGAGAGCGCTCGGCGCTGCCGCACGGGCGCGCTACCGCGGCCAAGCTGCCGGCGCAGGGCTTTGTGACGCTGGATTTTGGAGTCCTGCTGCACGGGTACTGTTCCGACATGACACGGACGGTACATCTTGGGCGGCCCAGCGAGCGCGAGTGGGACGTGTATCATTCGGTGCTGGAAGCTCAGCAGGCGGCGATCGATGCGGTTTCGCCTGGGGTTCGCTGTGGCGACGTCGATGAAGCTGCGCGTTCGGTGTTGCGGAAGGCCGGGTTGGAGAAGGAGTTCTCGCACTCAACCGGGCATGGCGTGGGGCTGGAGATTCACGAAGGACCGAGAATTGCAGCGAAGCAGGAACAGGTGCTGGAGCCGGGCATGGTGATTACGATTGAGCCGGGGGCGTATCTTTCTAGTGGGGCTGCGCTTAAGAACCGGCGGCCTGGCTCTCGCACCAAGACGGGGCACCCGGTTGCGAAGGCGTTTGGGGTGCGCATCGAGGATATGGTGCTGGTAACCAAGAGCGGCCATGAGGTGCTGACGGCCGCCAGCCCGAAGGATTGGATCGAACTGTAAGCAAGTGAGAATCAGGAAGTCGAATTTTCCAGGAGTTGGAACGCATGGCTGGTACGGAACGTAACGATTTGCGCGAGTTGAAGGAGTTGGTCGAGTTTCTGAAGGCCAACGGGATCGCCGAGTTTGAGATAGAGCGGCCGGATCTGAAGGTAGGGCTTCGTTTTGCGAGCGAGGTTCCTGCGGCTGCACCGGGAATCGATCCGGCGCAGATGGCGGCACTGCTGACAGCGGCGAAGGGCAGCGCGGCTCCAGCGCCCGCGGCGGCTCCGGCAGCGCCAGCGGCGCCCGTAAGCATCGCGGCGGCAGCGGCGGCCCCTGCGGCTCCAGCAGCGGAGGCTGATCCGTGGGCTGGCGCGCATATTGTGAAGTCGCCGATTGTGGGCACCTTCTATGAGTCGCCGTCTCCGGACTCGCCGGCGTTTGTGCAGGTTGGCGATACGGTTGCGGTCGGCAAGGTGCTTTGCATCGTCGAGGCGATGAAGCTGATGAACGAGATCGAAAGCGACGCTGCCGGAAAAATCGTGCATGTGTTCGTGAAGCGGGAACAGCCTGTGGAGTATGGGCAGCCGCTGTTCGCAGTCAAGTAACTGGCGGCGTCACCGTCGACATCCGATTCCAGGAAGAAGAGCAAGGGCAAAGCATGTTTCGTAAGGTATTGATTGCCAATCGTGGGGAGATTGCACTGCGCGTGATCAGCGCGTGCAAGGAGATGGGAATTCGCACGGTCGCGGTGTACTCGGAAGCCGACCGCAACAGTCTGCACGTTCGATTTGCAGATGAGGCGGTGTGTATCGGGCCGCCGCCGTCGAAGGACAGCTATCTGAATGTGCCGGCGGTGATCTCGGCTGCAGAGATTGTGGGCGCGGACGCGATTCATCCGGGGTATGGGATGCTGAGCGAGAACGCGAACTTCGCCGAGGTTTGCCGCGCGTCGAACATCAAGTTCATTGGGCCGCCGCCGGAAGTGACGCGGATGATGGGCGAGAAGGCGACCGCGCGGCAGACGATGAAGAAGGCCAAAGTGCCGATTCTACCGGGCAGTGACGGTGCTATTGAGGATGTGGATGCGGCGTTGGAATGGGCCAACAGCGTCGGGTATCCGGTGATGCTGAAGGCCGTTGCAGGCGGCGGCGGACGCGGCATGCGAATTGTCCGGAGCAAGGAAGAGCTGCCGGCGCTGTTTCAGAGTGCGTCGCATGAGGCGCTGAATGCGTTCTCCAATGGCGCGCTGTACATGGAGAAGTTTATTGAGCGGCCGCGGCATATCGAATTCCAGGTGCTGGCTGATGAGCATGGCAATGTGATGAGCCTGGGGGAGCGGGAATGCTCCATTCAGCGGCGTCATCAGAAGCTGATTGAAGAGGCGCCGAGCCTGCAGATTACACCCAAGCAGCGCGAGGAGATGGGTAAGGTCATCCGGCGGTCGCTGAAGGATATTGGTTACTGGAATGCTGGAACGATTGAGTTCCTGATGGACGAGGATGGCTCGATTTACTTCATCGAGATGAACACGCGGATCCAGGTGGAGCACTGCGTGACCGAGATGGTGACGGGTGTGGATTTAGTGAAGGCGCAGCTGCGCATTGCGGCGGGCGAAAAGCTGGGGGCCATTGTGCCGGAGCAGCCGAAGATGATCGGGCATGCGATTGAGTGCCGCATCAATGCCGAGCATCCGGAGAAGTTCATCCCGAGCCCGGGGAAGATTACCGTCTTCAATTTGCCGGGAGGCAATGGTGTGCGCGTGGATACGGCGCAGTATGCCGAGGGTGTAGTGCCTCAGTACTACGACTCACTGATTGCAAAGCTGATCTGCCATGGCAAGGATCGCGAAGAGGCGATGGACAAGATGCAGCGCGCACTGAGCCAGTTTGTGGTGCAGGGAATTCATACGTCGATCCCGCTGCATCAACGGATCTTTGCGGATGAGGAGTTTCGGTCGGGAAACTTCGATACGAAGTTCATGGAGCGGTTTCTGGAGCGGGAGAAGCTGAAGGCTTAGGACTGCGCGTCCAGCGGGAGACGCTTCGCGCGGAGGTGGGTTTGACGGAGTTGCCGAGGTTGTACGCGATTGCGGATCGGGCGGCGCTCGATGCTCGTGGGATGAGTGTTGGCGAGTTTGCGCGGGAGATGGCACAGGCTGGGGTCGGCGTGCTGCAGTATCGGGACAAGGTGGGATCGCCGAACGAAGTGTTGCGCGCGGCGAAGGAGATTGCTGCGGAGTTCGCGGGGCGGGAATGCTTGTTGATCATGAATGACCGGTCGGATCTGGCTCTGCTCGCAGGTTGGGGCGTGCACGTGGGGCATGAGGATCTATCGCCGGAAGATGCGCGTAAGGTGCTGGGTGTTGGGCGGGTGATTGGGGTGTCGACGCACACTGAGGCGCAGGTGATGGAAGCCGATGCGGGGGCGGCGGATTATCTCGCGGTGGGGCCTGTATTTGCTACGAGCTCGAAGGGGAACGCGGAGCCGGTGGTCGGGCTGGAAGGAGTGCGTCGGGCGCGTGCCTTGACGCGGAAGCCGCTGGTGGCGATTGGTGGAATTACGCGCGGGAATGCGCGAAGTGTGATCGAGGCGGGAGCGGATTCGCTGGCCGTGATTGGCGCGCTGCTGGCGGCGGGCGAGCGGCCGGGTAAGATTGCGAACGACTTTCTCGAGATTTTGGGATAGGTCCCCAGGGCTGAAGCGCCGGCTGCCGGGAAGGTCCGAGTGGCGCGTTGTTTCGCGTTTGCGGTAAGGTTGGGGAACGTGATTCAGCAACAGTCCCCTTCTCCCACAAATGGAACGACCGCCTCAGCACCGCACTTCGTGCAGGGAATGGGTCTGTTTTCGGCCACCGCAATTGTGATGGGCTCGATGATCGGGTCGGGCATCTTTATTGTGCCGGCAGATATGAGCCGGGTGCTGGGGTCGCCCGCGCTGTTGATTGCGGCATGGCTGGTGACGGCGCTGATGACCATCATCGGCGCGCTCAGCTATGGCGAGTTGGCGGCGATGATGCCCAAGGCCGGTGGCCAGTATGTGTATCTGCGCGAGTCGCTGGGGCCGATCTGGGGATTTCTTTACGGATGGACGCTGTTCCTGGTGATCCAGACGGGGACGATTGCGGCGGTGGGTGTGGCGTTCGGGAAGTTTCTGGGGGTGTTCTTTCCGGCGGTGAGCGCGAACCACTGGCTGTGGCATATCGGGCATGTACCGGCGTGGCACGTAGGGCCGATGGTGCTGGGCAATATGGACATCGGGCTGAACACGGCGAACCTTGCGGCGATTCTCATCATCACGCTGCTGACGCTGAGCAATACGCGCGGCGTTCGGCTGGGTGCGGCGGTGCAGAACGTGTTCACCAGCGCGAAGGTGGTGGCGCTGCTGGGGATTGTTGCGGTGGGTCTGCTGGCGAGAAATGCGGCCGCGATTGCGGCGAACTTTGGGGCGGGCGGTCATGCGTTCTGGGCAGGCGCTGGCTGGCACACGCAGCATGCCGTGCAGGTGGGCGTGGGTGGACCGATTGCGTATGTCGGCATCTTCACCGTGATTGCGGTGGTGCAGGTGGGCTCGCTGTTTTCGAGTGATGCGTGGAATAACGTGACGTTTACGGCGGGCGAGATTCAGAATCCGAAACGAAATCTCCCGTTGTCGCTGGCGATTGGTACAGGTGCTGTCCTGCTGCTTTATATCGCGTGCAACTTCGTCTATCTGAGTGTGTTGCCGATGGGCGCGATCCAGACGGCGCCGCAGGACCGGGTGGCGACGGCGGTGATGCAAACTGCATTCGCTGGGTTAGGCGCGAAGCTGATGGCGGCGGCGATCCTGGTGTCGACGTTTGGATGCGTGAATGGCATGCTGCTGGCGGGGGCGCGCGTGTACTATGCCATGAGCCGGGATGGGTTGTTCTTCAAGAGCGCGGGCAAGCTGAGCGAGAAGAGCTCGACGCCCGTGAACTCGCTGTGGATGCAGTGGGCATGGACCTGCCTGCTGTGTTTGAGCGGAAGCTATTCGCAACTGCTGGACTATGTGATCTTTGCGGTGCTGGTGTTTTATGTGCTGACGATAGGCGGTTTGTTTGTGCTGCGCAGGACTCGACCGGAGGTTCCACGGCCGTACAAGGCGTTTGGGTATCCGGTGTTGCCGGCGCTGTATATCGTGATGGCTGTGTGGATTTGTGGTGTACTGTTGCGATATAAGCCGCAATACACGTGGCCTGGATTATTTCTGGTGCTGCTGGGCGTGCCAGTGTATTGGGTGTGGACGAGACGAAGCAACGTGGAGCAGGCCGTCGAGTCATAGAAAACGAATTAAGATTTGGGAGAACGAGAGCGAATGGCGAATCTGCTGGCGATCAAGCCGCTGTCCATGTTGTTGAAGGAAGCCGAGAACGAAGGCGAGCACAGTCTGAAACGGGCGCTTGGGCCGCTGAACCTGATCACGCTGGGTATCGGCGCCATCATTGGAGCGGGCATCTTTGTGCTGACCGGGCAGGCGGCTGCCAAGCATGCCGGGCCTGCGGTGGTGCTGAGCTTTGTGGTGGCGGGCATTACTTGCGCGTTCGCAGGACTCTGTTACGCGGAGTTCGCTTCGCTGATTCCGATTGCGGGATCGGCCTATACGTATGGCTACGCGACGCTGGGTGAGTTTGTGGCTTGGATCATCGGCTGGGACCTGGTGCTGGAGTATGCGTTTGGCGCGGCGACGGTGGCCTCCGGCTGGAGCGGCTACCTGGTTGGATTGCTGCAGGACTTCCATATTCACTTGCCGCCGCAGTTGACGACGACGCCGGGCAATGTACTGGTCCTGTATCAAGATCGCTGGCAGCCGCTGGCTTCGCTGGCACCGGGCGTCAGCGCGGCTGGGCTGCCGCACGTGACAGGCGTGTTCAACCTTGTGGCGTTCCTTGCGATTCTTGCGATCACCGCGGTGCTGGTGATCGGGATTGAGGAGTCGGCCAATCTCAACTCCGCGATTGTGATTGTGAAGCTGTTTGTGGTGGGCGTCTTCCTGGTGCTGGGAATTGGCTTCATCCTGCATCATCCGGACGTTGCGAAGGCCAACTGGCATCCGTTTATTCCGCCAAGCCAGGGGCCGGGAGCGTTTGGTATCGGGGGCATCACGGCGGGCGCGGCTTCGATCTTCTTTGCGTATATCGGGTTCGATGCGGTGTCGACGGCAGCGCAGGAGGCAAAGAATCCGCAGCGCGATATGCCGATCGGCATTCTCGGATCGCTGGTGATTTGCACGATCCTGTACATCCTGGTCTCAGGCGTTCTGACTGGGCTGGTTAACTATCACGCGCTCAATGTTGCTGATCCGGTTGCGGTCGGTATCGATGCAACGGGCGTGCGGTGGGGATCGATCCTGGTGAAGATTGGCGCGGTGTTCGGCCTTGGAACCGTGATGCTGGTGATGCTGCTTGGACAGTCGCGGGTGTTCTTCTCGATGTCGAAGGACGGCCTGCTGTGGAAGTGGGCGAGCACCATTCACCCGAAGTTCCGGACGCCGTGGATCTCGAACATCGTGGTGGGGTTGATCGTGGCGTTCATGCCGGCGCTGCTGCCGATCGATAAGCTGAGCGAGCTGGTGAACATGGGCACGCTGCTAGCGTTCGGCATCGTGTGCGCCGGTGTCTGGATCCTGCGGCGACGGAATCCGAGCCTGCATCGGCCGTTCAAGACGCCGCTGGTTCCGCTGGTGCCGATCCTTGGGATCCTGAGCGCTGCGTATCTCATCTGGACGCTGCCGTCGTTGACCAAGATTGTTGTCATCGGGTGGCTGCTGGTCGGGTTGGTGATTTACTTCACCTACAGCGTGAAGCACAGCAAGGTACAGAAGCTGCCAGCGTCTGAACAGGCGCCCCTGATTGATCTGATCCGTTAGGCGAAACAGAACAACTGAACCCATCCGGAAGCCAAATCAACAACCGGTGGGGGACGGAGTGGAAGGAGAGCTCGATGCCGGTGGCGTCGGGCTCTCTCCCTTTTGGGGCGCTGGAGGTGGCTGGGGGGTGGAGGCAGGCGGAGGGTTGTTCGTGTCGGGTATCGTCTCCGGGCCGGATGGCTCGGCGTCGCCATGGGTGGTGTGCACGGCGTGATGGACGTGGGTTGCCGTGGATGCGGGCGTCGGCAGAACGGCCGATTGGATGCTCGCGGGGTCGTCGCGAAGTTTGAAGAAGAGGGTCGCCGCCGTGAGGTGAGGAACGAGGAGGCTGGTGCCGGTGTAGCCATCCGGGACCGAGACTGCATCGGAGAAGTCCGGATTCGCCGAGACGGCCTGGAGAAGAAATAAGTTGAGGCCTGTGATCGTGCAGGACTGGGTTGTGTCCGCCGGGCATTGGAGCTGGGAGAGCGTGGGGATTCGCACCAGGGTTACCAGCGGCAGCCAATCGCTGGCCGGCGACGCAGGATCGTCCGTGTCGGTTTCCGTGGTCGCGGTTGGAGCAGCGGCCGCTGTTCCGGACTCAGCTGGCGGCTCGGAGGGGTGATGGTCGTTATGATGCGAGGTTGCGACCGGGTAGATGGCGCGCATGCGCAGGGCACCGAACGCGCTGGGGCCAAAGGACCGCAGCGGATCCAACGTTGCCACGATGGTATGCGGGTCTTGCAGGAGCAGGCCGCCCGAGGGCGCAAGGGTCAGGACGGTGCGCAGCGTTCCGTCGAGGGTCTCAATCTCGATCTGGCCATTGCGCGGAAAGCGATCCGGGCTCTTGAGGGTGAAGGTGAACAGCGCGGAGAGAGGAAGATCGTCGGGATTCGAAAGGTTGATGTTGGGGGTCTTTGAGTCAGGAATGGACGACTTGCGCAGCAGCGCAATGACCGGGCGGGGCGCGGAGACCACGACGGGGATCGAGAGGACGCGGCCGTCGCGGAGTGCAATGGTGGCAGCGAGATGTTCGCTGATATGGGTGGGTGGGATAGGCGCGTTGGCACGCAGAGCGAAGTGAAGGGTTCCCGCCGATGGGGAGTCGGGAGGCTGCGTGTCGTAGGAGGCATCGGGTGCGGGCGAGAAGACAAGATCGCCGAGGTTGATCTTTTCGATCTGGCCAAGCCGCGTGCCGGTGACGACCAGGGTCTTGTCGCCTGCATGGAGTTCAACGGAGGTCACGGTGGCAGGTTCGGAGAAGGTGCGGGCGGAGAGTTGGTCGGCCTTGGGCTGATCGTACTGCTGGATGGCGAGGTGCAGGTCGCCGGGAGTTAGGTCGTGCTCGAGCGGCAGGGTAAGAGCGAGGATGTTGAGCCGATCAGGCTTGGGCTGCGGCTTGAAGGGCACGGGAAACGGGTTCTCACCCTCTGGATTCGCCGTGATGGTGTGCACGCAGGCGGAACCGGTGGAGTTCAGCAGGAGCGTCGCGGTATGGCCAGCGATGAGGTCGTAGGTGGGCTCTTTGCCTGCGCCCGCGGAGGGGACGACGGTCCAGTCTGCTCCGGGAAGTTGCTGCAGCTGGACGGTTGGGCCGGTGAAGCTGTCGAAGCCCCAGCGGCCCAGGATCACACCGGTAAGCAGCGCAGGCTTGGGTTGAGGCTTGGGCGGCGGTGCGGTGGGGTGAGGAGCCATGCCGGGATTCGCGAAGGGATTGGGCTCCGGTTGGGCGGCGGCGGTTGCCTGCAGCGGCGTGGCGTCATGCAGGGGGACGTGGTGCTGCTGATCCTTCTGCAACACCAGGCCGCCATAGTAGGCATCCGGTGCGAGGGGAATGTCCGGCTCGGACGGCGCGCCGGGAGGGGTGTTCAGATGCAGAACGAGGTCGTGGGCAAAGTCCGTGGAGAAGACCAGCGGCGCGCCTTCGATGGCAAGAACGACAGATGGCTTGATCAGGCAGGTGACTTCATTGGGATCAGCCGGGCGCAGAGGCGGCGTCACGACAGCCTGGACTGCGGGGAGAGCGATGACGAGAACGGACTTTGGATTATGGAACGACGGTGGGGTGTTGAGGCGCAGATTCATGGCGTCGTCCTGCGGAAAGCTGATGGCGGGGATGTATTGAAATTGTGCCGAGTGCAGATTGCTCATGATGCGGACCAAGTCGACGATGGCTCCCACGTACGCCGAGTACAGGCCACCCCCGGCTGCGGTGGTGTAGCTTGCCTGGGAGATGAGGTCGGAGGTCGGACCGTTGAGCACGTTGGAGAGGGTTTGACCATTGCCGTCGTCGAGAACAATCTGCGAGCCGGTCTGGGTGAGGCAGGTGAATTGCGTGTCGACGGGCTGCTTGAAGCAGGCGTCGTTGGGCTTGAGGGCGAGCGTGCGGGAGAGCAGGTCGGAATGCTTGGCCAGGGCGGTGGTGTCTGCTGGCGGAACCCGGCGGATGGAGGCGATGTACTTCTCGATGCGAGCTTCCTCGAAGCCGGCCTCGATAAGGTCCTGGGAGGCGCGGACGAAGGCTCCGGGCCGGCCACGCACCGCCGACTTGAGGGTTTTGAAGTCGCCGCCCGTCTCGGGCGCAAGGAACATGACGGCCTGCTGCGCGTCGGCAGGCACGGTGACGAACGCACCTTCATTGCGAACCTTGGGCTCCCAGGTCTCGATGCGGAAGAACCAGTCATCGGGTGGAGGGTTGGTGTTGCCGCGGAGGAAGACGCAGATCAGCAGGTAGTGGACGGACTGCGACGCGGGAAGCTCCGGGTGGATCCAGAGCTTATCGCCGGGCTGCAGGTTGGGAACCGTCGCGATAGGAAGTGTTTGTCCGTTGCGGGTGACGCGAACGTCAATCTTGGGTCCAATGAGATCGAAGCGTGAATCAGCGGCGTAGCCCAGTCTGCAGCAGGAGAGGAAGAGAAGGGGCAGCAGCAAGAATCGGACGCGCTTATCCATACTGCTAGTTTAGATGCCTGGGCGCGGGTACAGTAAGCGGCGAAAGGTTCCTGGGCTGCTCAGGATGATTCGGGGGCGGCAGAGGTCAACTTGACTGATCAAGATGAGCAAGTTGCGCCTGGGTGGGTACGGATCGCACATATCCAGGCAGACATACCGGGCAGACAAAGGGAGGTCAGTGAGGCAGCTCGCTGGCGTGCCGGACCGAGGATATTGTGTGTTCGGCGTTGCGAATGCGAGCGCTCGGTCCATCCGATTCCACCGAGCCGTCGCGGATGGAGATGACGCGGTGAGCGTAGTCGGCGATATCGGGCTCGTGGGTTACGAGGACGATGGTGTTGCCCTGGGCATGGAGCTCGTCGAAGAGCGCCATGATCTCGACCGAAGTCTTGGAGTCAAGATTGCCGGTGGGCTCGTCGGCGAGGATGATGGAGGGTTTATTCACCAGCGCACGGGCGATGGCGACGCGCTGGCGCTGCCCGCCGGAGAGCTCGTTGGGTTTGTGGTTCATGCGCTCGCCCAGGTTGACGGACTCCAGCACGAACTTGGCGCGAGCGATGCGTTCGGCGGCGGGCGTGCCGTTATAGATCAGGGGTAGCTCTACGTTGTGCAGTGCGGTGGCGCGGGCGAGCAGGTTGAAGGTCTGGAAGACGAAGCCGATCTCCTTGTTGCGGATGCGGGCGAGCTCGTCGTCGTTGAGTTGCGAGACGTCGTGCTGGTTGAGCCAGTAGCGGCCTTCACTGGGTGAATCGAGGCAGCCAATCAAGTTCATCAGCGTTGACTTGCCGGAGCCGGACGGGCCCATGATGGCCACGTACTCGTTGTTCCGGATACGAATGTCGACGCCACGCAGAGCGTGGACCTGCTGATCACCCATCTCGTAGGTCTTCCAGAGATTGTCGGTTACGATGACGTCCCCGGGGTGGGGACCGTCGGCGTTGGCGCCGATGCGATTTTGTTCCGGTGCAATGACTTCGGAGGTGTCGATGGTCATGGGTGTCTCCGTGAGAACGGTGGAAGAAAAACGTTAGCTGGAACTGTCGTCCGTAACAGTGATCGGCGTGATGGAATTGTCGCGTTTCACCGCAACGCCACTGCGAAGCGTGCGCAGGATCTTGTAATGTCCTGTGACGATCTCGTCGTCCTGGTTGAGGCCGCTGAGGACTTCGATCTCGGTGGTGCCGGTGATGCCCGTCGTTACTGGGACGAAGCGAACGCGGAGGCGATTTTCATCTTTGACGAGGAGGTAGACGCCCTGAACGAGGTTCGACTGCTTGCCTGGGGTCGTGGGAGCCGCGGTGGTGGGTGCCTTGCCGCGATTCTTGAACAGAGAGGCTTCCTCTACGGGATCGCGCATGACCAGCGCCTGGATGGGGATGGTGAGGGTGTCCGGCTTATGCGCGGTGGTGATCTTGGCGGTGCAGGAGAGGCCCGGACGAAGATCGAGCTTGCCAGGGTCCAGGGTGACGACGACCTTGAAGTCCTTGGCCTCTTCGGTGCCGGTGGTGGATTGCGAGGTGGCGAGGCCAGTGGTGCGCAGGAGGGCCTGATCGCCGACTTCGGTGACCTTGCCAGTGAGTGTCTGGCCGGGGAACGCGTCCACGGTGACGGTAGCGGTCTGGCCGAGAGCCACATTGACGATGTCTGTCTCATCCACTTTGACTTCGGCGGTGATGTTCGACATGTCAGCGAGGGTCATCAGGGTCGATCCCGCGGAGCTCTGGATGCCGATGATGACGGTCTCGCCCTCACGAACGGGGATGTTGGTGACCAGGCCGTCGAAGGGAGCGACGCTGCGGGTAAGGCCGAGCGAATAGGTGTCCCCCTTCAACGTGGCCGTGCCTTGCTGCACCTGGCTGCGGGCGGAAGCGGTCTGGGCGCCGGCCTGGCTCACGGCGGCCTTGCGCTGGGCAAGGGTGGCGATATCGACATCGTAGGCAGCCTTCTTGGCGTCGAAGTCCTGCTTGGCGATGAGGTTGTCCCGATAGAGCGCCTGGGCGCGCTGATAGTCGAATTTCTTCTGCTCGAGGTCCGCCTGGGCCTGTTCCACGTTGGCTTCCGCGGTCTTCTCTGCGGCGATGTACGAATCAACGTTGGTGCGGGAGGAGGCGATGGTCGCCTGCTGGGCGGCAACGGCGCTGGCGGGCTGCTCGCTTTCGACGGTGGCAAGCAGTTGTCCCTTGGTCACATGGTCTCCCTCTTTGACGTAGAGGTGGGTGATACGGCCAAAGGAGGTGGCACCGACGTTCACAATGGTCTTCGGCTTGATCTGGCCGGTACCGCTGACGGTGGATACAAGGTCTCCGTGAACGGCCTTGGCGGTGGTTACGGAGGGCACGTCTGAGCGGCTGTGCAGCACCGTTCCGACGATGACACCGGCCACAACGAGCACGATGACGACGATCAGCAGAATTTTCTTACCGGTCATGGACACTTTCTCTTGCGGAGGGCGTCCAGTCGACAAGACACAGATCCGCTGTTGGATGCAATGAAAGGGGATACGCAGGCAGGCTGCGATCGGTTCCATAGCATCGTGAAGAGATGCGACGGTAACCAAAACAGACGCCTGGATGGACAGTGGCGGTCAAGCAGTCAAAAAAACTCCATTCGATGACCTGATGATATCAGTGGGTTGCCTGGCGCCTTGTGCATGCGGCTTACCGAGGCTAGAATAAAGGGTCTAAGGAAACAGGAGCAGGGCCTCACCCAATGAAAATGTTTTTGTCGCGCTTTGTAGTTCCAGGTATGGCTTTTGTGGCGCTCTCGTGTACCAGCATGGGGGTGGTTGCGCAGACTGCTCCCGCAAATGCCAATCCCGCGCAGGCGACCCAAACGACCCCCGACACCGGCACCGTGACCAAGACTCCGCCGGTAGCGGAGAAGCCGGATCCGTTGAAGCGCCGCTTGAGCGACCGCGAGGAGCGCGACCGCCTGAAGGCGACCAAGATCGAGTTGAAGGGCACGTACAAGAAATGGCTGGATGAGGATGTTCGGTGGATCATCACCGACCAGGAGGCCAAGACCTTCAAGAGCCTCTCCAACGACGAAGAGCGGGACTCGTTCATCGAGCAGTTCTGGCAACGGCGCAACCCGAATCCTGATTCGAACGATAACGAATATCGCGATCAGTATTATGGGCGCATCGCGTATGCGAACGAGCATTTCGCGGCCGGCGAGCCTGGATGGATGAGCGATCGCGGGCACATTTATATCGCCTACGGAAAAGCGGACAGCGTCGACTCGCACCCGTCGGGCGGAAGCTACGAGCGTTCGATGGATGAAGGCGGCGGCGAGACATCGACCTTCCCCTTCGAGGTGTGGCATTACCGCTATCTCGAGGGTATTGGCGACAACATCGACATCGAATTTGTGGATACCTGCATGTGCGGGGAGTACAAGGCAACCATCGACCGTTCTGAGAAAGACGCTCTGAAGCATGTGCCGGGAGCTGGATTGACGCAGTATGAGGAGATGGGCCAGGCCAAGAAGGCGGACCGCTTCTCGGGCGGCGGGCTGGAACAGCTCGGCGCTGGACCAATGTCGTCCTCGCAGCAGAGCAAGGAGTTTGACCGGCTGGACACGTTCGCCAAGTTGTTTGCGCCTCCGCCGGTCAAGTTCGCGGACCTGGACGATTTCCTGGCCACCTCGAAGGTGCTCTCCGGGCCGCCATTCCTTTTCGATGTGCGAACGGATTACGTGAAGCTGACCAATGAAACGGTCATGGTCCCGGTCACCCTGCAGATTCGCAACGGAGACATCACGTACAACACCAAGGAAGGCGACTCGGTGGGAACGGTCAATATCCTTGGCCGCGTGAGCACCATTACCCACCGCATCGTGTACACGTTTGAAGACACGGTCAAGGTTGAGACGCCGAGCGATCTTCTGCAGCGGACCAAGAACAATATGTCGGTCTACTGGAATGCCATTCCGTTGCCTCCGGGACGTTACAAGCTGGAGATTGCGATCAAGGACGTAAATAATCCTGACCACATGGGCGCCTGGAGACGGAGTGTGGATGTACCGGAGTTTGATGATGACCGGCTGGCTTCCTCTTCGCTCATCCTGGCGGGGGAGATGGAGCGGGTACCTTCCAAGGACGTGGGCGCCGGCAGCTTCGTGATTGGAAACACGAAGGTTGTGCCACGGGTTCCACCGACGTTCGCGGCCCCCGTGACCTTCCACCGGGCGCAGAACCTGAACTTCTGGATGCAGGTTTATAATCTGGGGATTGGCGAGAACAAGCGCAATGACGCCACGATTGAGTACCAGATTCTCAATATGGCGACGAACAAGTCGGTTTTGGATATGCAGGAGTCGGCCTCAAAGTTGAACCCCAATGCCGACCAGCTGACCCTGGAGAAGACCATGCCGCTGGCCGGCCTTGAGCCAGGCAAGTATCAGGTGACCATCAAGGTGAACGATGGGATCTTGAAGCAGACGATCGATCAGAGTGCGCCGTTTATCGTTGAGCAGTAAGTGTGAGCAGTAAAAAGCTTGAGCAGCAAACGCAAGGGAGCGGTAAACCCGAGCGAAGCAGTCGACGCACGAGGGCCCGTTCGAACGTGGGCAGGGGATGGGGCAGATCAGCCATCTTCCGGCGCACGAGGAGACAAGCTACGCAGGACAGTACCGCGATAGCAGCCTCCACCAGGTAAACAGCCGTCCGGCTTCCCGACTGGGCGGTCCATCGGAGAGCCGTAGACGCGCGAATGAGGGTTTGAGCGCGGTGAAACGAGTTTTACCAGGTTTGTTGCTATTGATTATGGTTGCAGGTACCGGGCAGATGTTCGCCCTTCAGACCTCTGCCATCATCTCAGGCACAGTCCGAGACGTTCGCGGTACGCCCCAGATGGGTGCGCTCATTGAGTTGATGCGCGCCGAAGACGGCACGGTCGCAACCGCAGTGAGCGACGATCACGGCCGCTACATCATGGCCACGGTAACGCCGGGCCGCTACCAGTTGCGCGCCACCGCCGCTTTCTTTATTCCGCTTCTGCGCAATGACGTGCGCCTCCGAGCGGGTGTGCAGTCGATCGTCAATCTCACCATGAACAACCTGTTCGACGCCGACAACTGGCTTCCGGCACAACGCCGCAGAGCCGATGAGCCGGTCGACGACTGGAAGTGGACGCTGCGCTCGGCCGCCAACCGGCCGTTGCTGCGGCTCGTGGACCCGGAGACCGGTGCGCCCATCTCTTCAAGCGCCGATCAGCCACGCCGTGTCTCCTCGCAGGGGAGGGTCATGCTGACCAACGGCGACGGAGCCTTTGGAGATGGCGGCATGCACCAGGCATTGATTCTGGATAGAACGATGGAAGACGGGGATGGAGCGGTGCTGCGCGCCGATGTTGGGGATGTGCAGACGGGTGGGTTCTCCCCGCAGCCGTCCGTCTCCTTGATTACTGGCTATGAACGTCGAAGTCCGCTGGGTGGAAGTACGCGCCTGGTGTCGAGCTTCCAATCGCATCCGGAGTTGACCGACGGCGGCTCGGTGGGTGGCTTTCAGGTGCTGCGGCTGGCGAGTACCCAGCAGTTCGCGCTGGGCGACATGTTCCTGATTGACGCGGGCACCTTGATGGAAGCTGAGCGCCTGGAACAGACCCGGCTGGAAGCTGAGCCCTTCCTGCGATTCACCGCCCGCCCTTGGAATGACGTCGTCGTGGAATATCGTTATGCCTCGAGCCGTGAGCTGCAGAGCTCGGATGATCTCGATCAACTGAAGCAGGCGTTGTCGGTGGTGCCGGACGCCAATGGCAAGCCGCTGAGCGACCGAGGAATGCATCAGCAACTCTCCGTGAGCCGTAAGCTGGGAAGCCGCGTGATCACCGCCTCGGCCTACATCGATCGCCTTTCGTATGGAGCCATTGGAGGCAGTGGGCTGATGAATGCAACTTCGCTGCAACTCGCGAATGCAGTGGCCGATCCAACCACGGGAACGTTCCAGGTGGGTGGTCCCGGGTATGCTGCGCGCGGTTTGAGCGTTTCGCTGATGCAGACGCTGACCCCGGCCCTATCCGCATGGGCGGAGTATGACCTCGGGACCGCTCTGCGCAGCGATGGCGACCTGGTGTTGACCGATCTGGCCACCGATCTGACGCCCCAGATGGCCGCTGCCGCCAGCGTGGCGCTGCGTGGCAAGATTGTTCGTACGGGCACGTCGCTGAAGGCAGAATACCGCTGGCAGCCGGCGAATACGCTTACCCAGGTGAATGCCTACAACGTCATGCCGGCGGAGGCCTACCTGGGCTTCTATATTCGGCAGAGGCTGTGGTCTGGAAGCATGCTGCCGCAGGGGCTGGATGCCGTGGTGGAGGCGACCAACCTGTTGGAGCAGGGATATCAGCCGGTGCTCGCGCCGGACGGCCAGACGCTGATCCTGGCGCAGGTTCCGCGGGCCATCCAGGGTGGGTTGTCCTTCAACTTCTAGTCCGCGCGCCGGCCTCAGGTGTTGCGCTAAAATGCTCAATCATCGAAACTTTCCGCGGTGTTTCGCCTGGTCGACGCGCGCTGGCGCGATTTTCCTCATCGGGATGGGAGATGATGGATAAAGAGCAATTTCCCTTGAATGCAGGCAGTTGCATAGCCTTGCGGATTCCTCTCCTTGAACCCTTTGGGCTGGACCGGACTCTAAATATAGGTAAGCAGGCAAACGTTCTATCGGTAAGCAGGCAGACGTCTTCAGCTTGTCTTATCCACGCTGGTGAACTTCGTGGTGATTCAAGGAGTTTGTGCAGCATCAGGCAGGCAGTGAGGAACCATGTGCGGTATTGTCGGCGTCTTCGGGCGTAGTCCAGTTAGCTCCGTCATCTACGAAAGTCTCTCCATGCTTCAGCACCGCGGCCAGGACGCTGCGGGCATCGCGACGTGCTTTGAGGACCGGTTCTATCTCGAGAAGGGAAATGGCCTGCTCACCGACGTCTTCGAGGCTGGAAACATGGCGCGGCTGTTGGGAGACATGGGCATTGGGCACGTACGTTACCCAACCGCAGGCTGCGCGTCGGTGGCTGAAGCGCAGCCGTTCTATGTCAACTCGCCCTACGGCATCATCTTCGCGCACAATGGCAACCTCACCAACGTTTCGGAGATTGTGGAGAGCCTGTTCCTGACCGACATGCGCCACCTGAATACCAGCTCCGACTCCGAGGTGATGTTGAACGTGTTCGCCCACGCGCTTTCGCGGCGCGGAGCCGTCCATCCCAATGAATTCGATGTCTTTGCGGCCGTCGAAGAGGTGCATCGACGATGTAAGGGGGGCTACGCGGTCATTGCCATGGTCGCCGGCGTGGGCATGGTGGCGTTCCGCGACCTGCACGGGATTCGGCCACTGGTGTTCGGCAAGCGCGGTGAGGGGAAAGAGGCGGAGTTCATGATCGCCTCAGAGAGTGTGGCGCTGCAGGTGAGCGGCTTCGATCTGGACCACGACCTCGCGCCCGGTGAGGTGATCTTCATCGACACCGAAGGCACGGTCTATCAGCACCAGAGCCTGCAGGCGCACGAGAAAGCACCTTGCTTGTTCGAATTTGTGTACCTGGCGCGGCCGGACTCTGTCCTTGACGGTGCATCGGTCTATCAGTGCCGCATCAACATGGGGACCAAACTCGCGGAGAAGATTCAGCGCGAGTGGCCTCACCTTCCCATTGATGTGGTGATCCCGATTCCTTCGACGAGCCGCGTGGCCGCGCAGGAGATTGCGACACGATTGAATATTCCGTATCGTGACGCGCTGGTGAGAAACCGATATGTAGGGCGGACGTTCATCATGCCCGGACAGGCCCAGCGCAAGCAGTCCATCCGGCGCAAGCTCAATCCGATTCCGCAAGCATTCCAGGGCAAGAACGTTTTGCTCGTGGATGACTCGATTGTGCGCGGGACGACGATCCGCGAGATCATCGCGATGGTGCGGGAACAAGGCGCGAAGAAAGTCTACGTGTGCTCCGCTGCACCGCCGGTGCGCTTTCCGAATGTCTACGGGATCGATATGCCCGCGCGCTCTGAGCTGATTGCCAGCGGTCGCGATGTGCAGCAACTCGCAAAGAATATTGGAGCCGATGAACTCATCTTTCAAGACCTGGAGGATTTGAAGCAGGCTATTACCGACGCTTGCCCCAGCCTCACGCATTTTGATACGTCTGTCTTCGATGGGGTGTATGTCACCGGAGACATCACCGAAGAATATCTCAACACGCTGGAACAAAAACGGAACGACGCTGCCAAACATACCGAAGATGTCGCAAGCCACATCACAAGAAATCTCTCCGCTCACCTCTAGCGGAACGACCGTGCGCGTGCTGCCCGGGCCGTCGGCACTGACGGCGTTTGAGGCCGAGCGCGTCGTGCAAACGCTGCGCACGAATTATCCTGCCGAGGCGGGAAACGTCGTTGCCGTGGAGTCGTCGTTTCTCTACTTGCTGCTACTCCGCAAGGATGCCGAAGACACGGTCGATCACCAGCGTTTAGCGGAGTTGCTGGGAGCCGGCGACGAGCTGTCTTCCGGGCAGCGGGTCTGGATTGGGCCCCGGATTGGAACGCAATCGCCGTGGTCCAGCAAGGCCACCGACATTCTGCACAATACAGGCTTCACCGCGATTGAGAGGATCGAGCGTGCGCGCGTCGTGCGCATTGTCTCGTCCGGTGACGGCGTTGTCGGCGATATTTCGACGCTGGCAGCCGCACTCCACGACCGCATGACCGAGAGCGTGTTCTTTGAGAGTGCCGATGAACTGCGGGCACTCTTCGCGCCACGCGAAGGCAAAGGGTTAGGACATATCGACGTTCTGGGCCTCGGCGCGGCGGCGATTGTTGCTTCAGATCGTTCGCTGGGGCTCTCCTTGGCGAGCGATGAGATCGAATACCTCGTGGCGGAGTTTACGCGGTTAGGGCGCAACCCTACCGATGTTGAGTTGTACATGTTTGCGCAGGCCAATAGCGAGCACTGCCGCCACAAGATCTTCAATGCGAGCTGGACGATTGATGGGGAGAAGCAGCCGCGGTCGCTGTTCCAGATGATCCGCAATACCAATGAACTCTCCGGCGATGATGTTCTTTCGGCCTATCGCGACAATGCCGCTGTGATTCGCGGAGGGCGCGCGGGAAGGTTCTTCCCTGAGGCCGGCGATGCGACGTACAAGTACCACGACGAAGATATTCATATTCTTCTGAAGGTGGAGACGCACAATCATCCGACGGCCATTTCGCCCTGGCCCGGTGCGGCGACTGGGTCGGGCGGAGAGATTCGTGACGAAGGGGCGACCGGACGTGGCGCCAAGCCAAAGGCCGGACTGTGCGGTTTCACCGTGTCGAATCTTAACCTGCCGCAGGCGACGCAACCCTGGGAGAAGGCTTACGGCAGGCCGTCGCATATCGCCTCGCCACTCGACATCATGATTGAAGGCCCGCTGGGCGCGGCTGCGTATAACGACGAATTTGGCCGGCCGGCGCTGGCGGGATACTTTCGCACCTACGAACAATTGAGCAACGGTACCGTCTTCGGATACCACAAGCCCATCATGCTCGCGGGCGGATTAGGAAATATCCGCGCCGAGCACGTAGAGAAGGGCGAGATGAAACCCGGCTACGCGCTGGTCGTGTTGGGCGGACCTGCGATGCTGATCGGCCTCGGTGGCGGCGCGGCCTCGAGCAGTGCGGGGAGTGGGAACACCGATCTCGACTTCGCTTCGGTTCAGCGCGACAACGCCGAGATGGAGCGGCGCGCGCAGGAGGTGATCGATCGCTGCTGGCAGCGGGGCGAGAGCAACCCGATCGCGTTCATCCACGACGTTGGCGCCGGCGGTCTATCGAATGCGTTTCCGGAGCTGGTCAAAGATGGTGGCTGCGGCGGAAGCTTTGATTTGAATGCGGTGCCTCGGGGTGAAGAGGGACTGAGTCCGCTGGAGACCTGGTGCAATGAGGCGCAGGAACGCTACGTACTTGCGATCGCACCGGAAGATCTGCAGAATTTCGAAGCCATCTGTGAGCGCGAGCGCTGTCCATTCGCCGTGGTGGGAATTGCGGAGAAGCGGCCGCAGCTTAAGTTGGCCGATAAGGGTTCGGAAACAAACGCAATCGACCTTCCGCTGCAGATACTCTTCGGGAAACCACCGAAGATGGAGCGAGCCTTTGCGCGCTCGAGGATCGACACCAAGCCGCTCGACCTCGCAGGCATTACCGTCGCGGATGCGGTTGAACGATTGCTTCGGCTGCCGACGATTGCATCGAAGTCCTTCTTGATCACGATTGGCGATCGCAGCATCACGGGTCTGGTGGTGCAGGATCAGATGGTGGGTCCATGGCAGGTTCCCGTTGCGGATTGCGCTGTCACGCTGCGCGCTTACGACTCGATTCACGGAGAGGCGATGGCGATCGGGGAGCGGACGCCGCTGGCTGTGATCAACGCCGCAGCCTCGGCCCGGATGGCTGTGGGTGAAGTGGTTACGAACATGGCGGGCGCCTCGATAGAGAAACTCGGCGACATTAAACTCTCCGCGAACTGGATGGCCGCTGCAGGTGAGGGGCAGGAAGATCAGAAGCTGTTCGACGCGGTGCACGCAGTGGGCATGGAGTTCTGCCCGGCACTCGGTATGTCGATTCCTGTGGGCAAGGACTCGATGTCCATGAAGACCAAGTGGCGCGAAGGTTCCGATGCCAAGATGGTTGTATCGCCGCTGTCGCTGATCGCCTCGGGATTTGCTCCGGTGAGCGATGTCCGCAAAACTCTCACCCCGCAGCTTGCGAAGGGAGATGCAGCGCTCGTCCTCATTGATTTGGGCGCCGGCAAGAACAGGCTGGGCGGCTCTTGCCTGGCCCAGGTCTATGGACAGGTTGGCGATGAAGCGCCGGACGCTCCTTCGGCCGAGACACTCAAGAACTTTTTCGCAGCGATTCAACTGCTCAATCGCGAGGGCAAGCTGCTGGCGTATCACGATCGCAGCGATGGCGGAGTATTTGTGACGCTGCTCGAGATGGCCTTTGCTGGGAATGTCGGTCTGGATATAGATCTGCCCACTGCAGGTCTGGAGGAGCTGTTCAGTGAAGAGCTCGGCGCCGTGGTGCAGGTTGCAGTCGCCGATTTGGACGATGTAGTCGCTCGGCTGAATGCATTCGGTCTCACGACCACGGTGGTTGGGCACAGTTTTTCAGGCAGCGAGATTATCATCCGCTGCGGTGCAGGGATCGTCTATCAGAACAGCCGCACAGCGCTGCAGAAAATGTGGGCCGAGACCAGCTTCCACATTCAGTCCCTTCGCGATAATCCTGAGAGCGCGAAGCAAGAGTTCTTGCTGTTGGACGATGCTGCGCGCCCAGGGCTTTCTGTCACCGTGCCCTTCGATCTCGAAGAGCGGGTCAATGCGCCGTTCATCCATGCAGCGCGTCCACGGGTAGCGATTTTGCGTGAGCAGGGCGTCAATGGCCAGGTGGAAATGGCTGCAGCGTTCGATCGCGCAGGCTTTACGGCGGTTGATGTTCATATGAGCGATCTCCTGGCCGGTCGGGCGCATCTTGCGGACTTCCAGGGATTGGCTGCCTGCGGGGGCTTCTCTTACGGCGACGTGCTGGGCGCGGGCAGTGGATGGGCAAAGACGATCCTGTTCAACGATCGGCTGAAGGAGATGTTCACCCAGTTCTTCGAGCGCTCTGATAGTTTCTCGCTGGGAGTTTGCAATGGTTGTCAGATGATGGCGCAACTGCGCGATATTATCCCCGGCACCGCTGCGTGGCCGAGCTTTGGGCGCAATGTTTCGGCGCGGTTCGAGGCGCGTCTCTGCATGGTCGCGGTGGAGGAGTCGCCATCCCTGTTCTTCGAGGGCATGACGGGTGCGCGCATTCCCATCGTTGTTGCGCATGGAGAAGGCCACGTAAGCGACGTTCGCTCGGATGCCATGATCGGTTTGCGCTACATTGATACCTATGGCAAAGTGACGGAGCAATATCCGCTCAATCCAAGCGGATCGGCGCAGGGTACTGCCGGGCTAAGCAGTGCCGACGGACGCGCACTCATCATGATGCCGCATCCCGAGCGCATCTTTCTCGGAGTGCAACACACCTGGACGCGCAAGCTTAAAGACAGTCCGTGGCAAAGAATGTTTGACAACGCACGAAAGTGGGTTGGATAAGAATCGATTCACAGAAATAAGAGGTGGCTGGATTGAGTTCGAAGGTAGATTACAAGTCCGCAGGAGTCGATATCGAGGCAGGGAATGAGGCGGTGCGGCGCATCAAGTCGCATGTCGCGAAGACCCATTCTGCGGCGGTCCTGACCGGCCTCGGATCGTTTGGAACACTGTTCTCGCTGGGCGACGCATTGAAGGGGCTCAAAGATCCGGTGATGGTGCAGAGTACCGACGGCGTCGGGACCAAGAGCAAGGTTACGGTCATGGCGGGCCGGTATGAAGCGCTTGGCCATGATCTCGTTGCGGCCGTTGCTGGCGATATTGTAGTGATGGGTGCGACGCCGCTCACGTTCCTGGACTACCTCGGATTTCATAAGATTGAACCTGAGATCGTGGAAGCCCTGGTGCGTGGAATGAGCGCTGCGTGTGTAGAAGCCGGAATCGCGTTGGTGGGCGGCGAAACAGCGGAGATGCCCGCCGTCTACGCTGAAGGCGATCTGGACGTGGTGGGATTTGTCACAGGCGTTGTGGATCGAGAACGTTTGCTGACCGGCGCAAACATTGTTGCCGGCGACGTCTTGTATGCAATCAATTCAAGCGGGCTGCATACGAATGGCTTCTCCCTGGCACGCAAGTTGATCTTTGAGATTGGCGGTTATGCAATTGATGCGCAACCCGAAGAGTTGGAAGGGAAGTCGATTGCCGATGTTCTGCTGGCCCCGCATGCCAACTATGTCGCGCCGGTAAAACGAATTTTGGACGCTGGAATCCCAGTGAAAGGCATGGCGCACATCACGGGCGGAGGCCTGGTGGAGAACGTGCCACGGGTTCTTCCAGACGGACTGGGCGCCGTCATTGACGCTGCGACCTGGACGCCACAGCCGATATTTTCACTGATGCAGCGCATCGGGAACATCGACGATCACGAGATGCATCGCGCGTTCAATATGGGTGTCGGTCTTGTCTTGATTGGTCCGCCACGCTTGCAGGATGACTTGACTGCGGCCATTGCGGATTTCCCTCAGTTCAAGGTCTGGGAGCTGGGTCGAGTCGAAGACAATGCATCCGGCGTCCGTTTCGGCGAGGTCAATTGAAATGGACCGACAGATGCTGCTTGATGCGATTCCGCATTGCCTGACCTCGACTGACTTGCCGCTCGCCGCGAAGTATCCTGGCAAGGTCCGCGATACCTACGAGATCGGCGACGGGCGTTTACTGCTGGTGACCACCGATCGGCAGAGCGGATTCGATCGCCTGCTCGGGGCCATCCCCTACAAGGGACAGGTGTTGAACCGAACGTCGCTGTACTGGTTCGAGCAGGCGCGCGACATTGTTGCCAATCATGTACTGCTCAGCCCCCATGCAAACGCGCTGATTGCCCGCAAGTGCCAGGTCCTGCCAATCGAATTTGTGGTGCGGGGATACATGACGGGCTCGACCGATACGTCGATCTGGACGCAGTATCAGAAGGGCGCACGAACCTATTGCGGCCACGCGCTGCCAGAGGGAATGAAGAAAAACGAGGCGCTGCCCAGCAATATTGTCACGCCGACAACGAAAGAAAAGACGCATGATCGGCCTATCACGGCGAAGGAGATCGTCGCGGAAGGTTGGCTGACGCCGGAACAGTGGGAAATTACCTCAGCGAAAGCGCTTGAGTTATTCGCGTTTGGACAAAAACTCTCAGCCGAGCGCGGGTTGATTCTCGCGGATACGAAGTATGAGTTCGGCGTAACAGCGGATGGCGAAATCCTGTTGATCGATGAGATCCATACGCCGGATTCGAGTCGATACTGGTTGGCCGATAGCTACTCGGAGCGGCTGGCTGCAGGACAGGAACCGAACATGATCGATAAAGAATTCTTCCGGCTGTGGTTCCGCGATCGTTGCGACCCCTATAAGGATGCGGTGCTGCCCGTGCCTCCGGATGAATTAATTGCTGAGCTCGCTGCGCGGTATATTCAGCTATTTGAAAAGATTACCGGGACAACCTTTGCGCCAGACTTGAGGCCGTTGGAGGCAACTATTCTAGCGAGCCTGGAGCAATGAGCGAGACAGTTCTCATCGTCGGCTCAGGCGCGCGCGAACATGCGATTGCCCTCGCGCTGGCCCGGTCGTCTCAGCAGCCCAGGCTGCTTTGTTTCAGCAATGCTCTCAACCCAGGCATTGCCTCTCTCTGTTTGGAATACGGGATCGGAAGCATCACGGATCCGGCAGCCGTAGCCTCATTTGCTCGCGAGCATAAGGCTACACTCGCTGTCATTGGTCCCGAGGCCCCACTTGCGGCCGGAGTCGCGGATGCCCTCGTGGCGAGCGGCGTTCCAGTAGTCGGCCCAACGCAAAGCCTCGCGCGGATTGAGTCAAGCAAAGGCTTTGCGCGAGATCTTCTGGCGAAGTACAACATTCCCGGCAACCCGTTTTTCCAGCGCTTTACGTCGATGGATGGACTCGAGGAAGTGCTGCACCGCTATGCAAATCGTCACGTGATCAAAGATGATGGGCTCGCCGGTGGCAAGGGAGTGAAAGTCTGCGGGGACCATCTTCTGTCCATGGACGATAGCGTGGCCTTCTGCAGGGATTTGATGGAGCATGGGCATCCGTTTGTCGTTGAAGAGAAGGTCGAAGGAGAAGAGTTCTCGCTGATGAGCTTTTGCGATGGCGGGACGCTCAAACACATGCCCGCGGTGCAGGATCACAAGCGCGCGTATAACGGGGATAAAGGACCGAACACCGGCGGAATGGGTACGTATACGGATGCCGATCACAAACTGCCGTTCCTAACGGACCAGGACATTACAGCGGCGCAGGAGATGAATCAGCGCGTTGCGGATGCATTGGCGCAAGAGTGCGGCGCGCCGTATCAGGGCATCCTGTATGGCGGGTTCATGGCGACACGCCACGGCGTCAAGCTCATTGAGTACAACGCACGCTTCGGTGATCCCGAATCGCTCAACCTCCTAACCCTTTTGCAGACGGACCTGGTAGAGATTTGCCGTGCGATCGTTAGTGGGACACTGTCCGAAGTCGATGTGCGCTTCTCTGCCCAGGCCAGCGTCTGCAAGTACGTGGTTCCTGAGGGCTATCCAGAGACTCCGCGCAAGGGAGACGAGGTTCGGCTGCCGGAAGAACTACCCGCGAATGCGACGATCTTTCTGAGTGCCGTGGACGTCCGGCACGGTAAGTTAATCGCTACTGGATCGCGCACGGTTGCGGTGGTCGGAGTCGGAGAGACCCTGGGTGAGGCGGAAGCTGTTTGCGAACAGATTGTGCGACAGATTCCGGGTCCATTCTTTCATCGCACAGATATCGGTAACGATTCGCTGATCGCTCGCCGCGTGGATCATATGAAGAGGCTACGATTCGCATGAGTCTAAAGGTCGGTGTGCTTGGCTCAACTCGGGGAACAGCGTTGCAAGGTATCTTGGACGCAATCACGGCGGGTACCCTGGATGTTGAGCTCGTATTGGTCGGCTCGGATAAACGCCATGCGCCCATTCTTGAGCGCGCTGACCGGTGCGGAGTTCCCACGCTGTTTCTCGACCCTGCAGGTTTAAAGCGCGACGAATACGACAGACAGGTAACCGATGCGTTACGGCAGGTGGGTGCGGAACTGGTGCTCTTGATTGGCTATATGCGCATTGTTTCGGCAAGTTTTGTAGAAGAATGGAAGGGACGTTTGCTAAATGTGCATCCCTCGTTATTGCCGGCTTTCGGCGGATTGATGAATCAGAAAGTGCATGAAGCCGTCTTGGCTGCGGGTGTAAGCGAGACCGGGTGCACGATTCATCAGGTGACGGAGGAAGTGGATGGCGGCCCGATCGTGTTGCAGAAGCGCTGCCCCGTATTGCCGGGCGATACGCCAGAGTTATTGAAGGATCGCGTACAGGCATTGGAACAGGTTGCATTCGTTGAAGTATTGAAGGGCTGGAGGTCGTGATGGCTAAGGCAAAAAAGTCCGGAGCTCGCGTTGTCGTAGGGATCATCATGGGGTCGAAGTCAGATTGGCCGACCATGGAAGCGGCGGCCAAAGTGCTTGATGAGTTTGGGATCGCTTATGAAGCTGAGGTTGTTTCCGCTCATCGAACCCCAGACAAGATGATGACCTATGCCGCCAACGCAAAGGCTCGAGGTTTGCGCATCATCATTGCAGGTGCAGGCGGTGCAGCGCATCTACCGGGAATGGTTGCTTCGAAGACAAGCCTGCCCGTTCTGGGCGTCCCGGTAAAGAGCCGCGCGCTCGATGGGCTCGACAGCCTTCTTTCGATCGCGCAAATGCCCGCCGGTATCCCCGTGGCAACGTTTGCGATTGGGGAAGCGGGTGCCAAAAATGCGGGCCTGTTCGCTGCGTCGATCCTTGGACTAACCGATGAGGCGATTGCGCAGAAGCTGGAGAAGTTTCGCACCACGCAGACAAAGACCGTGTTGAAGGGGCCCGATCCAAGGAAATGAACACTCGAATGAGGCCAAGAATCGGGATACTGGGCGCCGGTCAACTCGCGCTGATGCTGGCGCAAGCTGCCAAGGCGTTGGACGTCGAGGTAATTTGTGCAGGGCAACCGGGGGACTGCGCAGAGCAGTTTGCCCAAGTCATTCCGGTCGATCTGGACGACGCTGCCGCCGTTGCGGGATTCGCGGCGGCCGTGGATGTTGTAACGATCGAAAGTGAGAACATCCACGCGGACGTTCTGCAGGGCTTGAACCTGTATCCCAATGCGCGCGCTGTCGGAATTGCGCAGGATCGTTTAGTGGAGAAGCGCTTCTTTCAAGCGTGTGGCATCGGTACAGCTCCATTCGCGCAGGTCGATAGCCTGGAAGACCTTAATCACGCGCTCGAAATTACCGGGCTGCCGGCGATTCTCAAGACACGGCGAATGGGGTATGACGGCAAAGGGCAGGCGCGTCTGCGCAGCTCCGACGATGCAACCAATGCCTGGTCGGAGGTTGGAGGAGTGCCCTGCATCCTGGAAGGGATGGTGAACTTCGAGGCAGAGGTATCGCTCATCGCTGTGCGCAGCCGGTCCGGACAGGTGGTGTTTTATCCCCTCATCGAAAACCATCATCGTGATGGAATTCTTCGCACGTCGATCGCGCCGTTCGTAAACCGCAATCTCCAGTTTCAAGCGGAAAGCTATCTCGACGTATTGCTGGAGAAGCTCCAGTATGTGGGCGTACTCGCGGTGGAGTTTTTTGTCGTCAATGGCATCCTCCTGGCCAACGAGATGGCGCCGCGTGTTCACAACTCGGGTCATTGGACGATTGAAGGTTCGGAGACCTCGCAGTTTGAAAATCATCTGCGGGCGATCGTCGGCGGCGAACTCGGCAACACGGAAAGCCGCCCGACGGTCATGCTAAATTGCATTGGTTCGATGCCGAGCGAGAGTGACACATCGCGGTTCCCAGAGCTATCCCGCCACGATTATGGCAAGGAAGCGCGGGCTGGGCGCAAGGTCGGGCATCTGACCTTTCCTGCGTCCGCGCACGCAACGATTGCCGAGTGGCAAAACCGCCTGCAGGGCTGATGCCTCTACGCCTACCAGCCACCGCCAAGCGCGTTATAGAGCTGCACCAGAGATAGCGCCTCCGCTTGCTGCGCTGCCTCGAGCGTCAATTGGGAGCTGTAGAGGTTGGTATCCGTCGTTAATACTTCCAGGTAGCTGGTCGACCCACTGCTATACCGAATCCGCGCGAGGCGCACAGCGTCTGCAGAGGCTGCCGTCTGCTTCTCCTGTTGCTCACGGAACTCGCGTGTCTTGTTGTACGCGATCAGCGCATTCGAGACATCGCGTAGCGCGCCGGCAATCGTCTGCTGATAGGTATCCAGCAATTCTTTGTCCGTGTCCTGAGCCAGTCGATAATTGGCGCGAATCTTGCCTGCATCGAAGATGGGCTGGGTGAGGTTACCGGCTGCGTAGTAGTAAACATTCACAGGGTTCACCAGGCCCTTCAACTGACTGCCGGTAGTACCGCCTGTACCGGTCAGCGCGAGTTGAGGGAAGTACTGCGCACGCGCAACCCCGATGTTTGCGTTGGCCTGGATCAGAAGTTCTTCCGCACGGCGAACGTCGGGTCGGCGTTCCAGCAAATCAGACGGTAGGCCCACGGGAATATCTGCCGGATGTGGCGCGCTCGCGAGGATCGAGGGGCTGTCGTCAATATTGCGAACGACGGGTCCAGGATCCGCGCCCAGGAGGAGGCGGAGGTTATTCTCCTGTTGTTCGATCTGCCGCTCGAGATCTGGAATCTGCGCCTGCGCTGCATAGTAGAGCTCCTCAGCCTGGCGCACATCGGCCAAGGAGTCGGCGCCACCTTGCTCGAGCTTTCGCGTCAGATCGAGTGACTGTTTGCGGGCATCTAGCGTGCTCCTCGTAATCGCGAGCTCCGCATCGAGCGTACGAATCTGATAGTAGGAGGTTGCGACGTTTTCGATGAGTGTGCTGTACGTTGTCTGCTTCGCCCACTCGGTGGCACGAAGGTTGGCGCGTGCAGCCTCGGTCTGGCGACGATAGTAACCCCAGAAGTCCAGGTTCCACGCAACCGACGCGGTGAGGGCGCCGGCATAGTAATTGTTTTGGCCAGTGCTCTTGGAGTTGCTGGAGTTGTTGTTGAGGCTGCTGAACAGGCTACTAGGCAGGCCCAGGGCATCATAGGTTGCCCCCCCGGTCAGGGTCGGATACTGCGCCGCCTTAGTGATGCCCACCTGGGCTTGTTGCTCCAGCACCCGATCAGCTGCGATCTTCACGTCGTAGTTATTTTTCAGCGCCTCGGCGATAAGCTGCTGCAGCACTGGATCGGTGAACACGGTATTCCACTTCTGCGCACCGAGCGGCGTGGCGCTGGTGGCGGGCGCGATGTCTGGCGCGAGTGCTCCACGATAGCTCGCCGGCGTATTCACCGTGGGCCGCTTGTAGTTAGGGCCTACCTTGCAACCGGCAATGGTGAGGATCAGCGCGAGCGAGGAGAGACTGCGGAAGGTATGGTTCATGCTTGTCCTCCCTGCGAGGGCGCGGTTGTTTTCGGCGGCCCGGCATCGTGGTCGGAGTCGAGATTCGCGTTATGCGCGGAACTGAAGCGCTGGGCGAAGCGTTCGGCGATGGAGAAAGTGACCGGGATGAGGAAGATTGCGATGAGTGTTGCCGCCAGCATTCCTCCGATCACAACGGTGCCGAGGATCTGACGGGAGACACCGCCAGCGCCGGCGGCGAACCAGAGCGGAACGCAGCCGAGGATAAAGGCGAAGGCTGTCATGAGGATGGGCCGGAAGCGGAGGCGTGCGCCGTTCATCGCTGCATGAAAGATCGTCTCGCCCTTTTCGTATTCGTCCTTGGCGAACTCAACGATCAAGATTGCATTCTTCGCGGATAGCCCAATGAGCATCACGAGACCGATCTGCGCGTACACGTCATTTTCAAGATGACGCATGGTGAGCGCGAGGTAGGCACCGAAGATTGCAACCGGCGTGCTCAGCAGAACGCCAAAAGGCAGCGACCAGCTCTCGTATTGCGCGGCAAGAATGAGGAAGCAGAATACGATGGACAACGCATACACAACCCAGGGCGGGATGCTCTGCTGTGCCTTGTGTTCCTGGAAACTCATACCCGAATAATCCATGCCCATGCCTGCCGGCATGGTCTGTGCGAAGGTCTGCTCGAGCGCCTTCATCACCTGGCCGGAGCTGTATCCGGGGGTCGCTACGATGGTGAGCTGCGCAGCTTCGTACTCGTTGTAGCGCGTTGTGAACTCAGGGCCGGCCGAGCGTCGCACCGTCGTGATCGCGCTCAGTGGAACTCGATTGCCATTGGCCGACGTAACGTAGAACTGGCCAATGTTGGCGATGTTCGTGCGAGTGTCGCCTTCGGCTTCAATGTAGGTTTGCCATTGTCGGCCAAACCGGTTGAAGTAGTTCACCAGGGTACCGCCCATGAAGGCCTGCATCGTGGAGTAGACATCCGCAAGGTTGACCTGCTGCTGCGCTGCCTTTTCGCGATCGACATCGACGTAAAGCTGCGGTACGGCCGGAGCGTAGGAGGGAATCGCCGCGGCAATCTCTGGACGCTTCGACAGCGCGCCCAGGAACTTGTACGTATTCGCCGTCAGAAAATTCAGGTCGCCGCTGCCGGACCGGTCCTCCAGCACCATGCTCACGCCGCCGGAGCTTCCCAGTCCGGGGATGGCAGGAGGTGGAAAGGAGAACGCGAGACCCTCTTTGACGCCGCCAAGTTGCTTCGCGAGATTCTGCTGGATCACGGCGAATTGTTGGTCGGCGCTCTTACGCTGGTCCCAATCCTTGAGCGTGACGAAGTAGAACGCGTGGTACGTGTCCTGGGTGAAGCTCAGAAGGCTGAAGCCGATAACCGAGGTCACGCTCTCCACGCCGGGTACCTTATGCAGCGCGTTCTCTACATCCCGCGAGGCCTCGGAAGTGCGCTGCAGCGATGTGCCTTGCGGAAGTTGCAATGCTACGAAAGCGTATCCCTGGTCTTCCGTAGGCAGGAAGCCGCCAGGAAGTTTCGCACCCAAGAGCACAACGAACACGCTAAGGATCAGGATAATCACAACGCCTACGATTGACTTACGCACCAGCCATCCCGAGGCGCTGACATAGCCATCCGTCGTACGCTTGAATACGCGGTTGAACCAATCGAAGAAGCGAGCCAGGAGGCCTTTGGATTTCGTCCTGGGCTTGAGCAGCAGGGCGCACAGCGCGGGGCTGAGGGTGAGAGCGTTGAAGGCCGAGAACAGCACCGAGATCGCAATCGTGACCGCGAACTGCTGGTAGAGACGTCCCGTGATGCCGGGAATAAAGGCTGTCGGAATGAACACGGCCGCAAGGATGAGCGCGATCGCAATGACTGGACTCGCTACCTGTTCCATCGCGGCATAGGAGGCATCAAGCGGCGTCATACCCTCCTCGATATGATGTTCGACGGCTTCGACCACGACGATCGCATCGTCGACGACTAGGCCAATCGCGAGCACCAGGCCGAAGAGCGACAGTGTATTGATGGAGAAGCCCAGCAGCGGAAACACCATGAAGGTGCCGATGAGCGAGACGGGTACAGCGAGCAGGGGAATGAGCGTTGCGCGCCAGCCCTGCAGAAAGATGTAGACGACCAGGATAACCAGCGCGAGTGCGATGAAGAGAGTTACAAGGATTTCGTGAATGCCGGCATTGACGGCGGCCGTAGTATCGAGCGCAACGTGATACGCCATGTCGGGCGGAAAGCTCTTTGTAAGTAGATCCATCTCCGCGCGAACATTCTTCGCGGTTTCTACCGCGTTCGTGCCGGGCAGCTGATAGATGGCCATGACGGCCGCGGGCTTGCCCTCAAAGCGGCCGTTGAGGTTGTAGGTTTGGGCGCCCAGTTCGATGCGAGCGACATCCTTGAGGTGCAGAATGGAGCCGTCGGGATTGGCGCGAAGAATAATATTGCCGAACTCTTCCGCGGTGATGAGACGTCCCTGCGTGAGTACCGTGTAGGTGAACTGCTGACCGCCGGGAACGGGTTCGCCGCCAATCTGGCCAGCAGGATTTACGGTGTTCTGCGTTTGCAGTGCCGCGCTGATCTGCGGAATGGTCACGCCGAGCTTGGCCAGTTGGTCCGGCTTCACCCAGATGCGCAAAGCATATTGCCCGGCGCCGAAGACCTGGATACGCGAGACCCCCTTCACGCGGGTTACCTGGTCCACCAGGTTGATGTAGGCGTAGTTGGCCAGGAACGTTCCATCGTACGTGGCGTTCGGTGAAGAGATGGCCAGCAGCATCAGCGGCGAGGTGAGAGATTTGTTCACCGTGAGGCCGGCGACGGTGACCTCAGCAGGCAACTGGCTCTGCGCCTGGTCGACGCGCAGCTGCGAAAGAATCTGGTCGGTATCGGCGTTGGTCGCCACATCGAAGTCGACGGTCAACTGGGTGAGGCCGTTGCTGGCGTTGGTCGACTGCATGTAGTTCATGTTGTCGACGCCATTCATCTGCTGCTCGATCGGCGTAGCAACCGCTTGCTCGAGCGTCTTTGCGTCGGCTCCAGGGTAGGTCGCCTGCACCAGGATCTCAGGCGGAACAATGTTCGGGAACTGCGCCGTTGGCAGGCTCAGCAGCGAGACAAGGCCGCCAATCACCATGAGAATGGCAATCACCATGGCCACGATGGGCCGGCGTATGAAGAACTTCGAGATCATAGGTTAGTTCCCCTGCGCGTTCTGCCCGGCCGCTGCGGGAGCGGGTGAATTATCCGCCTGGGGCACGACCTTTATGCCGTCCCTCACCTTCTCATTGCCGGCCGTGACCACCCGATCGCCGACATTCAAGCCGCTGGAAATCACGATGTTTGGACCGACCTGCGTTCCCAATTGAACGGTGCGAATATGCGCCACGTTATCGGCTCCAACGACGATCACCTGGTTCATGCCTTGCATCTCTGACACGGCGCGTTGCGGAACAACCACCGCGTTATGCAGAACAGTTGTCTCCGCCGAGACACGTCCGAACTGACCCGGCCGCAAGAGGTTTCCAGGATTTGCGAACTGTGCTGCCATGCGAATGCTGCCCGTTTGAGCGCTCAAAGCCCGGTCGATAAAAATGATGCGACCCGTCTGCGGATACACCTGGTTATTCGCCAGCCTCAACTTCAGCGGAATCACGTTGCCGCTGCGCAGCAAGTCCGCTACGCCGCGCTGCTTAGCCTGTGCGGACAGCGTCAGATACTCCTGCTCGCTGATGTAGAAGTAAACCTTGATGGGATTGAGCTGTGAGACCGAGGTGAGAACCGAAGTGGTGTTCACCAGGTTTCCGACCTGCAGCGCCGCTTGTCCAGCAACGCCATCGATCAGCGATCGCACCTTGGTGAATCCAACATTCAGCTCGGCCGCTTCTATGGAGGCTTGAGCATTGGCTACAGCGGCTTTGTCGGCAGCCTGCGTCTGAATTTCGGTGTCGAGCTGGCTTTGTGCAATCGCATGCGCCTCCGCCAGGGGTGTGTCGCGACGCACATTGATCCCGGCGAGCTCGTATTGAGCCTGCGCCTGCGCGAGGCTGGCATTCGCCTGATCCAGAATGGCCTGGAACGGCCGCGGGTCGATCTCGAATAAGACCTGGCCCTGGTGGACCTGGCTGCCTTCCTTGTAATCCTGTCGAATCAGGTATCCGGAGACCTGCGGCTGGATCTGTGCATTCACGTATCCATCCGTGGTTGCGACCCATTCACCGGTAAGGGGTACATCCTGCTGAACGGCGGTGCTCACCTGGACGGGCAAGGGCCCGAAGCCTGCCGCTCCCGGAGGAGGGCCTCCACTTTTGCATCCGCTCAACAACCCTATGGTAGACGCGGAGAATACAGTGGCAAGTACAGCCACGCTAGGCAGGGTAGCGCGAAACGTCATAGATTGGATCCTCGATCATTCCACTCGATGCTGCGGGAGAAGTGGAAAATATACACGTGTGTATATTATGCTTAGGCCTCGAGGAACGATTCAAAAAATGTCTCGGCTTAAATCAACGCTCGATCGAGAGTTTGCCACCGCCGAGGACCTGAAGAATGCATCCCCTTCGCAGCAGGCGATGAAATCTGAGCGGACGCGCACAGACCTGTTACGTGCAGCTGAAGTGGTTTTTGCAAGAGATGGCTTCGAAGCCTCGCGCATAGAAGATATTGCTGCCGAGGCGGGCCGGAGCCGCGGCGCGTTCTACGCTAACTTCGCGAATAAGACTGAGGTGTTTCTGGCTCTGCGCAGCCTCGCCACACGGCGGCGTGCAAGAGCCCTGCGAGAGCGCATCCAGGATGTGAAGAATGAGGAAGAACGGTACAACGCGATCATTCACTACATCGTCGAGCAGATCTGTGACACCCAGACCCAGCTGCTGCAGATTGAGTTCAAGCTCTTTGCTTTGCGACACCCGGAGTTGCTCGCGGATTTAGCGGAGAAGCATCTGGAAGCGAGTACTTCGGTCAATCGACAGGAATTGTCCGATTTATTTCCAGAGAAGAACGAAAGGCTCGCAGAGACGCGCTGTAATACCTTGGCGATTGAGGCGATCCTGGAGGGATTTGCGCTGAATGCGCGATTCAGTCCAAGCGTGCTGGATCAATCGCGCATGCATGAGCTGGTTCCGGAGTTAATCGCGCAGATCTTTCCGTCGCGTCTAGAGCGCGATCATAAGCGGCAGATCAGCAACTCCCGCTCATAAATCATCTCAGCCGGCAGATGGTCATGCAGTGCGAGGAAGAGCTCCTCATGACCCATCACCTCGCGCAGCCAGGCCTTGCTGTCGACCTTCTCAAGCTGTGCAAAGGTTTCGGGGGACATGTCGAGTCCGTCCCAATTGATGTCCTGATAGCGCGGAACCCAACCGATCGGCGTCTCCCTGCCCTGGGCACGGCCGCGCACACGATCGATAATCCACTTCAGTACGCGCATATTTTCGCTGTAGCCGGGCCAGAGGAACTTGCCCTCCTCGTCCTTGAGGAACCAATTGACCTGGAAGACGCGGGGTGTGATGGAGAGCTGCCGCTGCATGGTGAGCCAGTGACGGAAATAGTCGCCCATGTGATAGCCGCAGAAGGGAAGCATGGCCATGGGGTCGCGGCGTACGTTGCCGACCGCGCCTTCGGCTGCTGCCGTCGTCTCTGAGCCCATCGTTGCACCCAGATAAACTCCCGATGACCAGTTGAAGGCGTGCACGACCAGCGGAATTGCGGTTGCACGTCGTCCCCCGAAGATGAACGCGGAGATAGGCACCCCGTCAGGAGACTCCGAAGCTTCCACGTCGAACGACGGGCATTGCGACGCGGGAGCCGTGAAGCGACCGTTGGGATGTGCCGCGGTCCGTCCGGTCTCGCGCCCTATCTCCGGCGTCCAGCGCTCGCCGCGCCAGTCCACGCACTCAGTGGGCGGCTGCTCCGTCATCCCTTCCCACCAAACGCCGCCGTCAGGAGTAACGGCCACGTTGGTGAAGATGGTGTTACGGCGCAGCGTCGCCATGGCGTTTGGATTGGTCCTCTCGCTGGTTCCTGGAGCGACTCCGAAGAAGCCTGTTTCGGGGTTGATGGCGCGCAGTCGACCTGTCTCGTCCGGCTTGATCCACGCAATGTCGTCGCCGACCGTCCAGGTCTTCCAGCCGTCGAATCCGCTGGGTGGGATGATCATCGCCAGGTTGGTCTTGCCGCAGGCCGACGGAAAGGCCGCGGCCATGTACGTCTTCTCGCCCTCGGGAGATTCCAGTCCGAGAATCAGCATGTGTTCCGCCATCCAACCTTCATCCCGTGCGATGTTGGACGCGATGCGCAGCGCAAAGCACTTCTTGCCCAGCAGCGCATTGCCACCGTAGCCCGATCCGTAGCTCCAGATCTCACGCGTCTCCGGGAAATGCACGATGTACTTGGTGTCATTCTGCGGCCACGGCACATCCTGCTGCCCGGGCGCCAGCGGCGCTCCCACCGAGTGCATGCAAGGCACAACCCGGTGAATATCCTTGTCGATCTCCTGGAACACCGGCAGGCCCACCCTCGCCATGATCCGCATGTTCACCACGGCATACGCCGAGTCCGTAAGCTGCACGCCGATGCGCGACATCGGCGATCCAATCGGTCCCATCGAAAACGGCAGAACATACATGGTTCTCCCGCGCATCGATCCGCGAAAGAGCTCCTTGAGTTTCTTGCGCATCACATAGGGAGCTTCCCAGTTATTCGTCGGTCCCGCATCGTCCTTGGAAAGCGAACAGATGAATGTCCGGTCTTCCACGCGCGCTACGTCCTTGGGAGACGAGCGGGCACAATAACATCCCGGCCACAGCGTCTCATTGAGCCTGGTAAACGTGCCCGCTTCAACCAGCTGCTGGCAGAGATATTCATTCTCTTCGGCCGACCCGTCGATCCAATGGACGGCCGCCGGCTGTGTCAGGCTGGCCATCTTCTCCACCCAGCGGATGAGATGAATGTTCTTCGACAGAACACGAGTCGAAGCAGGATGTGCGGCCGTTGTTCCAGGTACTGCAGCCATGATTGCCTCCAAGGATGACGCGGGTCGATGCTCCCAGGAATTCGCGTCAGAGTTCCATCCAGTCGTTGGGCGTCCGAAGTCTAATCATAGTAGTTATGGAACGTTCCCCTGGGAGATTCGGGGCAGGTCGCTGCGATAACCGGCTATAGGGGCCGAATCTCGTATCGCCATGAATCCGCTCCAACGCTGTCCTTTGGGAACATTGCAACGGCCACACCTTTGCCGGTACACTCATCTAGGACTCGACGGGATATCCGCCTTCGGAGAGCTGTTCGGTCCAAAATCACTTGCCATGGCAAACGGCATCTTCAGGCCACTCCAGATGCCAGGTTTCTAGCGACACGACCGCATTCAAGGTCCTGTCGTTGCATTGCAGGTGATTGAGCCCCAATGGCTTACAGCGGAGAGTTGGCAGAGCCCGGTTGAATGCACCTGACTCGAAATCAGACATAGTCGCAAGGCTATCGGGGGTTCGAATCCCTCACTCTCCGCCATAACTTTAGAATCAACGACTTACGGAGCTAGCGCTGGGTGTTCTGCCTCAGTGAACCGGGTGGGCTGGCGACAGTATGGATCCGTCGCAGCGTAGCCTCGGCTAATTTGCTTTGAGCGAAATGTTCTTATTCTCCAAGGTTGTCCCCAGCACCCGCTCCAATTGGGCGGCCGCCTTCAGCCACGCTGCCTTGGCGACGACCTCCGTGGTCTGCGCCTGAGCGAGATACGTCTGCTGTTCAATCACGGCGAGGTTGGTCGTGTACCCTGCCTGGAAGCTCTCCTGGGCCGCGGCGAGAAGCTTCGCCTGCAACTCTCGAGCTTTGGTGGCGGCGTCGGCTGAACTCCTGGCGGCGTGGAGGGCGGTGACGGCGTTCTGCACCTCTGCCGCGATCTGAGACTGCAATTGCGTCACACGAAGTTGCTGCTGGCGGAGCAGAGCTTTGTCGGCTCCAAGATTCGCCTCCGCAACCCGATTCTGCACGGGCAGGTAAAACTGCATGCCCGCCTCATAGACGGTCGAGGCGCGGGTGCCTCCGGTCGGAACCGCGTCAGTCAGCGCATTGCCGGTCAGCGGGTCCCCGCCGATCGCGGTCAGGCCGGGAATCACCACGCCTCGGCTCTGATAGGTTCCATAGAGATCGAGTTCCGGCTTGGCGGCGTTGGCGGAGCTCGCCACTTGCCGCTCGCCGTTGGTCACCTGCAACCGCGCCTGTTGCACGTCCGGGCGCCTCTCCCATGCTCCCTTGATCAGCGCAGACAGCGGGTCAGACGCGTCGGACGCTGGTGGCAGGAGCGGGTCGGTCGCCACAATCTCGCGCGTCGCGCCGGGTGTGCTGGCGAGCGATTGCGGATCAAGCAGCGTTCGCAGAGTGACCTCCTGCTGGTCGCGCAGAGAGATGGCCTGGGTAAGCAGCAGTTGGGTGCTGGTCACCAGTGCCTGCGCCCGCGCGATCTCGATGGGTGGCATGCGTCCAACCTTCAGCTGCTCCTGGTCGTTATGAAACAACACGTTCGCCGCGTCCAGCGCCTGCTGCTGCACCTTGACTGAATCCTGCAGACTTACCAGGTCGATGTACAGGTTCTCCACTCCGGAGATGGTGCCGATCATCTGCTGCTCTAACACTGCCGCGGAGATCTTTTGGTTGGTCTTCGCGATGGCGATGTAACGGGTGTTGTTGCCGTGTCCGGCACCACGCAGAAGTGGTTGCACGATGAGAGCGTAGGCGTTGGGGTGGGAGAACGGAACGGCGCTGGAGCGTCCGGAGTAGAAGCTCTGCACGAAATTATTCACGCCCAGTTGGATCGTGGTGCCTGGGCCGAAGCCCTTTGTCACGGAGGTATCGCCTATCGTGTTGTCGGTGATTGCCGAGCTTGCCGGGGTGGGCGGGGCCGAAGTGGCGGACGTGAACGAGACAGCCGGATTGCGCCGCAACCAACCGTACCGGCCCATCAGTTGTGCATCGAAGCCCGGCACCGGCGACCCTGCGGAGTAGGGTGTCGACGTGAGCGCGAGGGAGTGTGCTCCCTCCAGCACGCGGCTGGTGTTGTAGGACGAGGACACGGTGGAAGCAATCGGGTCCACGCTTGACGGGGACAGGCCGGGAGAGGAGAAGCTGAGCAGGGGCACAGCGACAGGGCCTTCGCCGGCGGGCGTGTCCGCGATGCTGTAGTTGATCGCTCGCGGCAAACCGCCGCCTTTGGCCAGGGTCACACTCGTGTCCGCGACGCTCTGATCGATCCGCTCAAATTCAATGTCGAGGTTGTTCTTCAGTGCCATTTGAATGGCTTCCTGCAGGCTGAGCGAGAGAGGCCCATCCTCTGCGCTCGCGGAATCGGGGGGAGTCGCCGCCGCCTGAGTCAGCGAGAGCGAAGACCGGGGGGCGTCGGGAACTCCTGCGGTGTAGTGCAAGGGTCTCGCAGGCTGCTGAGCTCCTGCGATCGATAACGCTGCGCCACCAAGCGCGAACCCTGCGTATCTGAAGCTCAGGCAGGCGTATGAAAAAAAGTGCTTCATCCGGAGAGACCCTTTCCGGGCGGAACGTTGCCCTATTCCTGCCGCCCACGATCCTTACTTGTCCTTGGCTCCTGCACTGGAACTTTCGTCGGCACCTTGCTGGCCCGCGGGAGCGGGCCGTGGATTGACGCGAAGACCTTGCTGCACGGCATCGTTTGGGTTCACCACGATGAGGTCTCCATCGTGCAGTCCGGAGGTGACGTACACCTGTGTTCCCAGGTCGCGCCCTACGCGCACCGGCCGCATCTGGATGACGTTGTTCTCGACCACCGGCACGAACTGACCGCGGGCCAGGGTCAGCAGGCTGTCGCCGGAGATGAGGATGCCGGGGTTAGGCGCCACGTAATGCATCTGCACGGAAGCGAACATTCCAGGCCGCAAGCGATGCTGCGCGTCGTCGATCTTCACCTCTGCGAGCAGCGTGCGAGTCTGTTGACTCAGAGAGTCGCTGCTCCGAACCACCTTGCCGGTGAATGTCTGTCCCGGCAGCTCCGAAACGGAGAGGTTCACGGATTGGCCGGTCTGCACGAAGGGCGCATTCTGTTCCGGCACCGACACGAAGACTTCCAGGCTGCGGAGGTCCACGACATCGAAGAGTTCTCCACCCTGCGCACCGCCCGTGGGCGGACCGCCGCTGTTGGCTTCGGCCGCAGCGGGAAGGCCCTGCGCGGCTCCCGTAGCCGACACCAGGTTGCCGACCTCGACGTTGCGCGCCGTGATGGTGCCGTCGATAGGCGAGCGAATCTGCTCGAAGTCCGCCAGCGATTGTTCATGAGCTAACGCACCCTGCGCAGACTTCACCGCATTCTGCATCGCGTGCAGGTTGGATTGCGCGGTCTCGACCGCTGCCCGCGCTGTATCGTCGTCCTGCTGCGACAGAATCCCGTGCAGTACCAGCGTATGCACGCGGGTATACGTCGCCTGCTGTAGCGCCAGGTTCGACTGCGCGGTCTGCACATTGTCTCTGCTTTGCTGCACCGTTCCCGCTTGCTGTGCGACCGTGGCATCCAGGTCCGGAGCAGAGATGATCGCCAGCAACTGCCCTTTGTGCACAGTATCGCCGAGGTCCACATACCTGGTTTTCAAGTAGCCCGACGCCCGCCCATAGATGTGCGCGATGCGCAGCGCGGTCACGGTGCCCGGCAACGTCAGGTCCTGCGTGGAACTTGCGCTGTGCACGGTCTGCACGTCCACGATCGGCAGAGCGTTTTGTTGCTTCTCGGCACGGTCGTTCACTTCCTTATCGCGCTGGTGGCGAGGCAGCCACCCTACGAGCAGGGCCACGCCAAGCACCACGATCCCGATCAGGATCCATAGCAACCTCCGCTGCGGATGCCCTTCAGGCCGCGGGTCGCCGTTCGCAGGAGACGATGTGGTGATGTCTGCGTTCATTTGAATGCTCCTTGCGTCTCGTCGTCGAGCCGCTTCTCCCAGTTCACCAGGGGTTTCCTGCTCATCAGCGAATAGATCACGGGCACGATCAACAGCGTTCCAACGGTTGCGAACAGTAGTCCGCCGATGACGGCGCGTCCGATGGGGGCGTTCTGCTCGCCGCCCTCACCCAGCGCCAGCGCCATCGGCAACATACCGATGATCATCGCGAGCGCCGTCATGCACACCGGCCGCAGCCTGGTGGTGCCCGCGATCAGCGCCGCTTCGGTGGAGTTCGTGCCCTCGTGGATGCCTTCGCGCGATTCGTTCGCGAAGCTGACCACCAGGATGCTGTTTGCGGTTGCCACGCCAATGGTCATCAGCGCACCCATGAGCGACGGAACGTTGAGCGTGGTCTGCGTAAGGTACAGCATCCATAGAATGCCCGCGAAGGCTCCCGGCAGCGCCATGAGGATGACGAAGGGGATCGTCCAGGACTGAAAGTTCATCGCCATCAGCAGGTACACGAAGACCACCGCTGCGGCAATGCCGATCTCAAGGTTCGCGAAGGAGGTGTTCATGGTCAGCACCTGCCCGCTCAGAACGATCTCCACTCCAGGCGGCAGATGTTGCGAATTCTTCTTGATGATCTTTTGCACATCACTTGCCACGCCTCCAAGGTCACGCTGCTGCACGTTGGCAAAGACGTCCATCTCTGGCAGGGCGTTGTAGTGGGAGACGGTCTGCGGAGAAACCTGCCGCTCGGTCTCGGAGACATTGCTCAATAATTGATCACTGGCGCCGGCGAGCGGAGAGGTGACAGATGTGCGCTCCAGGGTGTCGATATTTCTCATGCGGGACTGCGGCACCTGCACGATTACCGGGTATTCAACCCCCGTAGTTGGATCGAGCCAGAAGTTCGGTGCCACCTGCCCGCTGCCGGAGAGCGATAGGAGCACGTTGTCGGAGACATCTTTCGCAGTAAGTGCGAGTTCCTGCGCCTTGAGACGGTCGACGTTGATGTTCAGTTTGGGCGCGTGAACATTCTGCTGCATGAAGACGTCCACGGCACCCGGAATATTCTTGATCTGCTCCTGCAGCGTTTGCGCGATCTCCGCCGTGGCGGCTGCATTTTTTCCGCGCACCTGCACATCAATCGGCGCGGGCAACCCGAAGTTCAGGGTCTGATTGGTAATGTCGGCGGGCTCGAAGAATACCGTCTCGTGGGGAAACTTCTGCGCGAAATCCTCGCGCAGGATCTTCATCCACTCCTGGGTCGGGCGATGCTTTTCCGTGAGCAGCACCAGCACATCGCCGTCGCCATTGCTGGTCGTATCGCTCGCCGAGTAGGCCAGGTTTACGCCGCCAGGCGGAAGGCCAATGTTGTTGACGACCAGTTGTAGCTGATCCGCGGGAATCACGCGGCGAATCTCCTCATTCACCTGCTTGAACACCTGGATCGCGGTCTCAATACGCGTGCCTACCGGAGGACGCACATGGAATTCCATCTGCCCGGAATCGACATAGGGGAAGAAGTCTCGCCCTAACGATGGAATCAAGGCCAGCGAACCCAGCGAGATCACGGCGAACAAAACCAGGGTGGTCCCGCGGTGCGCGAGTACCCACTCCAGGGCGCCCTTGTACTTCTCGGCAAACTTATCGAAGCCGTGCTCGAACTTCTGATGAAACCGCCAGATCAAGCTTCGGCTTAGCGGCGATTCCTTCTCCTGCCCCTGATAGAGTGGGACCTCCTTGGGCATGAGGAAGTGCATCATGGTCGGAACCAACGTGCGCGAGAGGCCGTAGGAAGCCACCAGCGCGAGAACAACGCTCAGCGCCAGGGGCGTAAAGATGAACTTCGCGGACCCGGAAAGCAGCGTGACGGGCACGAAGACGATGCAGATCGACATTGTCGAAATCAGCGCGGGCATCGCCACCTGCTCCGCGCTGTCCAGGATCGCGGTGGCGAGCGGCTTCTTTTCGCCTATGCCGAGATTGCGATGCGTGTTCTCGATCTCCACCGTCGCGTCGTCGACCAGCATGCCCACGGCCAGCGCCAATCCTCCCAGCGACATGATGTTGATCGTCTCGCCGAGCGCTGAGGACACAGCAATGGCGAACAGCACGGCCAGCGGGATCGACGCACTCACAATCAGCGTGCTTCGCCAGCTGCCGAGAAACACCAGCACCATCATGGCAGTAAGAAACGCAGCCGTTACCGCCTCCTGTACTACGTCCTGGATGGAAGCTCGCACCAGCACCGATTGGTCGAAGAGCGGAGTCAGCGTGAGTGCGCTGGGTAGCCCCGCCTTGATCTTTGGAATCGCCGCCCTTACCTGGTCCACGATGGTCAACGTGGACGACGCTCCGTTTTTGATCACGGTCAGCAGCGCCGAGGCCTGTCCGTTCTCACTCACATAACTGGTCTGCGGCTGGTACCCGTTATGAATCCACGCAACATCCTTCATCTGCAGGATCGCGCCGTTGGATGCGCGGATCGGCAACGCATTCAGCGCGGCGATTGTGCTCGGGCTGCTGTTGGTCCCCACCAGGTATTCTCGATCGCCCATCTTTTCTGTTCCCGAAGGAGTGACCAGGTTCTGGTTGCTCAGCGCGAGAGAAAGGTCAGACGCAGTGAGATGATTCGCCACCAGTTGTATCGGGTCCACGTCCACCATGATGGATCGCTGCTCGCCGCCATAAGGCAAGGGCACGGCTGCCCCTTTGATGGTCGCCAACTGGCCACGAATAAAGTTTTGGCCAAGGTCATAGAGCTCGGTTTGCGACAAGCCCTTTCCTCCCAGGCTTACCTGCACGATGGGAACGCTGGAGGCGTCGTACTTGAGGACATAGGGCGGCAGAATGCCCGGTGGCATCAGGCGCAACAGGGACTGCGCGAGCGCCGTGACCTGCGCAATCGCGAGGTCGATCTGCACGTTGGGCTGAAAGTGGATCTTGATTACGCCGACGCCGTAGTAAGACTGTGACTCGGTGTACTGGATGTTGTTGACCGTCGTTGGCAGAGCCCGCTCGCAGACCCCAACGATGCGCTTGGACATATCATCGGAGTCCATCCCGCTGTAGGTCCAGATCACACTCACGATCGGAATGTTGATCTCCGGCAGAATGTCAGTTGGCGTTGTCGCGATGGCCGCGAAGCCGAAGATGGCGATCAGCACCGCGACAATGACAAATGTGTACGGCCTCTGCAGCGCGAAGCGAACAATCCACATAAGCGCTCTCCTCGTGTGCGTTCCTGGAGCATGCCATGTCCGCTCGCCTGCGCCAGAAGCGTCAGCCTGATCCTGTCAAATCACTGGCCTCGTTCCATCCGTATCGCATCCGTCTCCCGATCGTGTGGGAACCGGCCATGCGTCCTCGCCCGCAAGTTTTCCTTCAGAAGCGCCTTCTGATGTTTGGATGCCCAGCCTCCAAAAACGGTGGCGGGGAAAATATGGAGATATTGCCCGGAACCCCACCTTCCGGGAGGTGCTCCCCTGACATAGATCCTCCGCGGTGCACCACGGCCAGATATCATCGGATAACTTCCCTTTGGAGTGCCGTCATGTCGGATAAAACATTAAAGGTCGGCCAGCTCTCAGCGGGACCGGGAGAGAAGCGCCACGGTGTCGTCGAGTTTCCAGTGCAGGGTCAGTCTTACAAGCTTCCCATGTGGCTTATCCACGGAAGCGAGGCCGGTCCAACCCTGGTTGTGACCGGGGGTGTACACGGCTCCGAATACGCAAGCATCGCGGCTGCGCTTGACCTCGGGCGCTCACTGAATCCCAACGGCCTGCGCGGTCGGATCATTGTGGTGCCGGTAATTAACCTGCCTGGCTTTGCGGCACGCTCCATCTACGTCTGTCCGCTCGACGGGAAGAATCCCAACCGGGTCTTTCCTGGCGACGCCGGCGGAACTGGCTCCGAGCAGATGGCGGACTGGGTATTCCGCAACGTCATCTCTCAGGCGGATTATTATGTGGACCTGCATGGCGGCGATCTGATTGAGGCCCTCGTCCCGTTCACCATCTTCTTCCGCTCCGGCAACGAGCAGGTCGACGCAATGTCGCTCGAGATGGCGAAGGTCTTTGGGATTCACTACCTGGTATCCAGTGGAACTCCGGGATCGACCATTGCGGCCGCCGCCAGCGCCGGTATTCCCTCCATCCTCACCGAGTCGGGTGGGCAGGGCATCTGGACGGCGGAACACGTTGCCGACCATACCAACGGACTCCAGCGTTTGATGCGTTATCTCAAGATGATCCCCGGATCCGCTCCGGAGCTAACTCCGTTCACCCTGTTGGAGCAGTTTCTCTGGCTACGCAGTGACCATGAGGGCTTTTGGTATCCACAGGTGTTGGTGGGAGAGACCGTTGGTGCCGGTCAGGAACTCGGCTACATCAACGATTGGGAAGGGAACGTGCTACAGACGTGCCTCAGCCCCGCCGAGGGCACGGTGCTCTTCATCGTTTCGTCGCTGGCGATCCATGAGAACGATCCTCTCTTCGCCATCGGCGCGTGAGCCGGGAGCGCCGCCTTCCGATTTTTCTCAGAGCGAAGCGCTCAGGGCAAGCAGGGCAGCATCGCTCCCCATCGGGCCAATCAGTTGGATCCCGCCAGCCGGAGCACCGGCCGCGAGCATTGGCAGCACAACCACCGGCAGTCCCGCCACGCTGATCGGCGTGGTGTAGCGAAGAATGCGTGGGCGCGTCGCAGCGTGATCCACGCCCGCAGCAATCGACGACACGGGCGCACAGGGATACAGCAGGAAATCAAAGCGCTCGAACAACGCTTCCGTCGATGCTCGGAATTCGGAGAGCCGACGGCGAAGCTGCACAAGCTCAGCAGGCGCGATCGATGCCCCCACCGCAAGCCGCTCTGCGATTGCCGGCTCGAAATGAGCGAAGAATCCCTTGTGTAGCGCCGCGGCTTCGCTCGCCTGGATCGGAGCATAGATAGCCATCGCCTCCGACCAGAACGGCGCGTCGAAGCCTCCAACGCTCGCGTCCAGTTCCTGAATCCTTACCTGCCAGGCTCGAAGCGTTGCCAGAACATCCGCATCACAGTCCTCGAGCAAGCGTGGATCGGGCGTCCCGATACGAAGTCCGCGGATTGCGGGAACCGTCGCGATCGGCAGTTCGAACAAAGCATGGCCAAGCAGCGGACCATCGCCGAGATCGCGATACAGCCACCCCAGCGTGTCGAAGCTGCCTGCAAGGTGATATCCCCCACGCCACAGGCGTTCTGCATTCATCGTGATGGACGATCGATAGCCGCCAACGCCGCACAGCGCAGCCGGCGCGCGAATCGAGCCGCCCGTGTCCGTCCCAATGGCCGCCAGCGCAGAGCCCTCCTGCACACTGGCTGCTGAGCCGCTCGACGATCCGCCGGTCAGCACGGCGGCATTGTGCGGCTGCAGGCAGTCGCCAAAGTCCCGATTCTCTCCCGTGATGCCGTACGCCAGCTGGTGCAGATGCGTCTTACCGGTAATCACCGCACCCGCACCTCGAAGCTTTTCAGCGACCCAGCTGTCGGATGCGGCGATGCCATGATGATCGCGATAGAAAGCAGAGCCGCACGACGTAGCAAATCCCGCAAGGTCGAAGCAGTCCTTGAGCGCAACCGGAACCCCCCAGAGTGGCTGGGCATCGATCTGATCTCTGCGCAGATTGCGCGCCTCATTGCGCGACCACTCCTCATCTCGAGACAAATAGACGTTGTGGCCCGCATTGCTGTTGGCTCGAGCCAGCGCAGTCTCAAGCACGATCTCAGGGCTGATCTCGCCGCGGCGATACATCTCCCGAACACCGGCGATCGAGTGAGCTGCGTTCCATCGTGAAGGCGTCGGCACTGCGGAGAGCGAATGTTCGGCCATCAGACTTCCACCGTCATCTGCAGTTCAACCAGCGCATGGCGCGGCAGGCCGCTCACGCCGATCGCCGCGCGAACATGACGCCCAGCTTCGCCGAAGACAGAAAGAAATAAATCCGACGCGCCATTGATCACCTTCGGCGAATCCGCAAAGCCCTGTGCAGAGTTCACGTAGCCGTTGACCGTGAGGATCCCTCGCACCTTGCTCAACGAGCCGAGGTGCCGATGCAACACCGCGAGCTGCAACAGCGCGCACGCACGGGCCGCCGCATAGCCTTCGTCAATCGAACGATCCAGACCCACCGTGCCGGTTAGAATGCCGTCCACCGTCTGCGAGATCACGCCCGACAGGTAAACAATATTGCCCGCAGTCTTCGCCGGCGTGTAGTTGCCGCCCGGCGCCGGCGGCGACGGCAGCGCGAGACCAAGCTGTTGCAGCGCTTCCAGTGGGTCCATGGTGAAGGTTACTTTAGCACGCTCGTTCGCCCTCCACTGGCCGAATTCCGCAGGACTTCGGCTACTATTACCGCATGACCCCTACAAGCCGGTCTCTGGTGGCACTCCTGGTGCTGTGCGGGATGACTGTATGTACGGCCGCCTTCGAGATGGAACACCGCCTCGTGCTTCAAACCATGCGCCACGCACCCAGCGACCTGGAGGTGGGCGGGTCACTGCAAGGAGTTCCGCAGGGCGAGACCCGATTCGTGTCGTACACGTCTCTGCTCTCTCTGCCTCAAGAGAGCTACACCGTCACCGACGACGCGAACTTCGGAAAAACTGTGCAGATCAGCGGCGTCTCCCTGGCGAAATTGCCCGGCTGGCTCGCCGCACAGAGCGGGGCAACCATGATCATCGCCATCTCTGACGACAAGTACGCCGGGCACTATCCAACGTCCTACGTCGATGCCCATCACCCGCTGCTCGTGCTCAAAGTCAATGGCCGGAGGCCGGATCATTGGCCCCTGGGAGTCGATCAGCTGCCCATGGGTCCCTACATGGTGTCTCACCCAAGCTTCACCCCATCCTTTCGCGTCCTCTCCCATGATGACGAAGCGCAGATCCCCTGGGGAGTCGTACGCATCGATCTACGTCGCGCAGAAACCGTCTATGCACCCATCGAGCCGCAAGGTGCAGCGGCCAAAGATCCCGTCGTGCAGCAGGGCTACACCATCGCCCGCCAAAGTTGCTTTCGCTGCCACAGCCGCTCCGGCGAAGGTGGTCAGCAATCCAAAGTGCTCTGGCGCGACCTGGCGCAGGAAGCCGTGACCAATCCAACTCAATTCGACGCCTACGTCCGCCATCCAAAGAACATCAATCCGCAATCGCAGATGGTCGCCAGTCCCCAGTATGACGACGCCACTCTCAGCGCGTTGCGGCGCTATTTCGCGAGCTTTCAGGAGACCGCCCGATGATCCCGATTCGAATCTGCAAGATGTTACTGCTCGCTTCGTTGGCCTTCTTCTTCACCCTCGTCGCCTTCAATAACCTGACGGACTTCGACTCCAACTACCAATTCGTTCGGCATGTCTTGATGATGGATTCGACCTTTCCCGGAAACCACGGCATGGGCCGCGCCATCCGCACGCCCTGGATTCATATCGCCTTCTATCTCAGCATCATTGCGTGGGAGATCCTCAACGCCCTCCTGGGCTGGTGGGGAAGCATAGCCCTCTTCCGCGCCCTCCGCAGCTCCCAGCCGGAGTTCCACCGCGCCAAGCAGGTGGGCGTGGTGGCACTGACCTCCGGAATGCTGCAGTGGTTCATTGCGTTCTTGTGCGTCGGTGCCGAGTGGTTCCTGATGTGGCAATCGAAGCTCTGGAATGGTCAGGACGCGGCCTTCCGAATGTTCTCTGTCGAGGCTCTGGTGTTAGTGATCCTGCTCCTCCCCGACTAACCGTCTTGCGAATCGGCCTCACTCCCGCACTGTCCGTTAGCAGGCCGTCGCAGGAGAAAGCTCCCGCAGCAAGTGGTACGCCTCATTGATCGCAGCCATCTGCGTTGTAGCGAACGCGCGCACCCTCTCGCCGCTCTGTTCCAGCCGGTCAGGATGCCACTGGCTGACCATCCGCCGATACGCCGCCCTGATCTGCGTTCCCGTGCTGTCCTCGCTCACGCTAAGAAGTTCACAAGCGCGGTGATACGTCATCGAACCTAATATCTCGGGGGCATAACCATGCCTTTTGTAACCTGCTGAATCGCGCACCGGAGCTTGATCCTCGATCCGCGAGGCAAAGTCTTCTGAAGGATCGCGCAACCACGCTGCAGTATAGGAGTTCGTTGCGCGAACCGGATAAGCATACGCAGGACGGTCGCCCATCAACCCGTTCGCCTGCGAACAGCAGAAACTTCCAACCGTGCTCAACTCTGCAAATGTGACGCCGCTGTCATTTTCCGCAACCCGATCCCGCTTGCGCCGGTACCTTGCCGCGGTCACCGGCAGGCCGGAAGCCCAGCTTTCTTCGAAGAAGCTCGCCTCCAGCTCACAATCTTCGCCAAGCAACTCGACAATCTGGCTGGACAGGCACGCTGGGCTTGCAGATGCGGCCAACACCTCTGCCCGCCGCCCTCCGCAAAACGAATCCGCAGCCGAATAGGAGCTGCCCTCGGCATACCACTCATGGTTCATTGCTCACCGCCGCACGGATGCTGACCAGCTATCGGCAGCAGATGAAAACCTTTCTATAGGAGAAGACCGAAGTCGCCCTCAATTCCAGCCCGCGAACTCACGATGTGCGCGATAAATCCAAGCCTCCACCCATGCCCCACCGTCGCGCAGCGGCCCTCCGCTCAGCGCAGGACTTATACTATCGGTGTGTTACGTTGACTTTCGTGAGTCCAGTCCACCGCATGCCAAGTGAGCAATCTTCTTTGGGTCCCAGGATGCAATCCTTGCGTGCGCATCCTGTCTTGGAGGCAGCAATCGACCGTTATCCTGCCAGTCATCGGAGCCTCCCCGGCCATTCCGCTCGATCGCTCATCACCCCCACCTCCCGCGTGAAACGACCGATCCTCCGCGCCCTGCTGGTCGCTACTTCCGCAATCGGTCTGCTCGCGACGCCCATGCTCGCGCAAAGCGGCGAGCCCATTCCGTCACACCATGAGGTAGCTGCCGCATCCTCCAGCACCGCTGGCTCCGCCTATATTCCCGTCGACAGTTGGATCTACTCAGCCGCCCTGCGCCTCTACTATCTCGGCTATCTTCCAACCGCGTACCTTGACCTTCGTCCCTGGACACGCGCTTCGCTCGCGCACATGCTCAGCCTTTCTCAGGAGTCGCTGCACTCAACCTACGCACCCGCTGAGGCCGTCGAGATCAACGCACGCCTGCGCAGGGAATTGGCGCCCGAGCTGGCCGGCGATCGCTCACCCGCTCTCCGCGCAGCCAGCGTCTATACCCGCGTTCGTGAGATCAACGGCGAGATCCTGAACGACAGCTTTCACCTCGGCCAAACCATCGTCAACGACTACGGCCGTCCCGATGAGACTGGTTTCAACAACCTCACTGGCGTCAGCGGGGAAGCGCAGGCCGGAAGATTCAGCCTCATGGTCCGCGCCGAGTATCAGCACGCTCCCTCTACGCTGGGGTACTCCCCGTCTGTCGCAGCACAACTCGCCGCCATCGATCAAACCCCCAACGTCCCCCAAACCACCATCCCTGCAGGCGCAATCCCCGCCCAGGATACCGTCCAGATTCAGGAGGCAAATGCCTCCGTCCATCTGCTGGGCCACGAAATCTCCTTTGGCAGAAGTGATCAATGGCAAAGTCCAGCGCTTGGCGCCAGCATGGGCTGGTCCAATAACGCGCAGGACATCTACAGCTTTCGCATCAACCGCGTAGAGCCGCTCTATATCCCCGGCCTCTCCCGATACGTCGGTCTCTTTCGCTATGACTTCATGGTCGGCATCTTGCAGGGGCACCAGTTTCCCAGCGACCCCTGGATCCATATGGAAAAGATCAGCATGAAAGTGGTCCCCGATCTCGAGATCGGCTTCATGCGCTCCGTCATCTGGGGTGGGCATGGGCAGAAGTGCGCGGTGCCGCCGGAGCCGGACGCCATCGTGCCCACCTGCAACGTTCCCATCACGATTGGCACGTTTCTGCGCAGCTTTTTCAGCGTCACGGCAGCGCAGCCCGACGTCAAGTTTTCAAGGGAAAATCCCGGCGCGCGCTTCAGCACCTTCGACTTGACCTGGAGAACACCCTGGGACAATCACCTCGTCACCCTCTACATGGATTCGTTCGCCCACGACAACGTCTTTCCCATCAGCAACCTCGGACGCTCCGGCCTGCGCCCCGGCGTTTACATCGCGCGCTTACCCGGCTTGCCCCGAGTGGACTTCCGCGCGGAGGGATTCACCACCAACGTGCATGATCCCGAAAGTACGCAAGGCCACCTTCTCATGTGGGAAAGCGTTCAGGTCCAGGGCTACACCAACAAGGGTTACATTCTCGGCGACTGGATTGGACGCGAGAGCACCGGTGGCCAGGCGTGGCTGACCTGGCACCTTCGCCCTGATCAGCAGGTTCAACTGCAATATCGTCAAGCCAAGGCAGCCGACGATTTTATTCCCGGAGGCACCACCCAGAACGACCTCTCCGCCGACGTCGTATTACGCCCCGTCCGCAACTTCGAGATCAAGGCGAACGTGCAAGGCGAACTCTGGAAGGCGCCACTCATAGCCCAGGGCCAACAGCATAATGTTATCGGAACGATTCAGCTGACCTACTTCCTGCATAAGGAATAGGCCTCCGGCGCCAGACGCGGACCAATCAGGCCCAGACTCAGGGTGAGCAACAGGGAAGCGCTCCAGAGGGTGGGGTGGCGCCTCGCTGATCAGGCAGACTGCCGCACCTCATGGCCAGCAAAGTCCGGATTCTCCACCGTATGAATGTCGCCCAAAGCCATTGAGTCCGCGCTCGCACTTGCCTTGATGAATCGCGCGGATTCCGTGGAGACAGAACGCCCCCGTCCATTGCTAAGCTTGAAAATCGTATGGAGGAGGATCCGGAGATCGGTTGTAAACCTGGTTGTCTCGATGTACTTGATATCCAGCTTGCACTTCTCAGGATTGAGGACCCTCACCACGTAGCGTTCAACCAGCTCTTCCGGAACGCCTGCGAGTAAACCCTCCTCGTGAGAGAACTCAATGGTCGCCGCTCCGGTGATCCCGGGACGGCACAGCATGCACAGGCTTTCATGCTCAGGAATCTTTGGCCGAGGCCCAACGAAGCTCATCTCACCACGAAGGACATTGATGAGCTGTGGCAGCTCATCCAGCTTCAGGCGGCGAAGCAGAGCGCCGATCTTCGTCATCCTCGAATCACCGTGCCTCGTCACCGTAGGTCCGGCGTTCAGAAGATCGCGGCGGTTTTCCATGGTCCGAAACTTGAAGATCACAAACGTCTGCTGGTGCAATCCAACCCGCTCCTGGCGAAACAAAGCCGGCCCTTGCGATGTGAATCGAATCAACCAGGCAATCAACAACATCAGCGGCGAAAATATAATCAGAGCAAGAACGCTCAGCGTCAGATCGAAGCAGCGTTTACGCTTCGACATGCACCAGCCACTTACGTAACGGGGGCAAAACATCGGCTCGGCATTGGCTTCTTCCCGCAGACGTCCCTCGAATGTTTCGGAAAACTTCATTTCGGACGTTGGGGTGCCATTGTGTTCGGCCCGCGATTTTGCCATTAAGACTGCCCATCCCTTTTTCGTCGGTTGTTAGCCGTAAGACTCTGCCCGGGTGCGATGATTGCGAGACGTTTAACACATACTACATGAGCCTCCAACCGATTTCCGTGACGAGCCCCTTGCGAAATCGGTTGTCGCGATAAAATTCCTGTCATTTTGTCAGATAATCGCGGGAATCAAGAGGTATATGTACATCTCATTCTGCACTACTGCTCTAGAGATAGACGTCGTACTCTCATAGACGTAGCAGCCTTCGTAAATCGGTTACAAATCGTTAAAATCTGCCAACACTTTACAGGTTCGCGCAACCAGTCGTGTCTTCCGAAATTACCTGGGCATTATCATTGATCGGTAAATTGCCCCGCAACTGTCAAATGTGACAGGACGTACAGAATTAAAGCGGCTGCAAGAGTCTTCACGCATTGGATCGTCAGTAAAATTCGTTTCGGAATTGCGCCAATCCCATCAGGAGCATCCACGAACGACTACCGCCGCACACTGCGGGTGATCGCGGAGCGATTTTGTATGCGAAGTACTCCGCCTCCAACGGGGGTTGTATATACCTTCGTTACCCGTCGGCCTCCATACGATGCGTCTCTCTCCAAGGTCATAAATTTCACCCACGCTAGAATGAGCCATGCAAATTTTTGACACCAGCCTGCGTGACGTAAAGCGCCTCCGCCCACAGAAGAATGGCGATCAGCGTGGCTGGTTCTCCGAGGTATTCAATGCCCGTACCTTCGCTGCCGCGGGCCTCCCCGATCGCTTTGTGCAGGACAACCAGTCCTTCTCCCAACGTGGCGTGTTGCGCGGCCTTCACTATCAGCTCCTGCAGCCCCAGGGTAAGTTGATTCGCTCCATCTCAGGTCACATCTGGGATGTCGCCGTCGATCTCCGCCCCAACTCGCCGGACTTCGGCAAATGGGCCGGCTTTCACCTGCATGGCGAAGAGATCGAGTTCCTTTGGATTCCCCAGGGCTTTGCGCATGGCTTCGTCGTTCTATCCGAGACCGCCAACGTGCTCTATAAGACGACGGATTTCTATTGCCCGGCTGGAGAACGCTGCGTGCGCTGGGATGACCCAACCCTGGCCATCGCATGGCCTCTCGAAGAAATCGAAACGCCACTGATCTCAGCGAAAGATGCCAAAGGGTGCCTCTTGCAGGACGCTGAACTTCCTTTGCCCCTCGACCTGCCCCAGACCATCGCGTGACCCGCACAACTCCATAAATTCTTTGCGTCTCATCGCGTACGCATCTCCGCAACCACTTCCGCCATCACCTCGCGTGTAGCCGACTGCCAGTCAGGCATCTCAAACTCCAGACCGCGCGCAAGCCTCTCGCAGTTCAGCCGCGAATTCTTCGGGCGCACCGCAGCCGTTGGATAGGCACTCGATGGAATCCCCGCCAGCTTCGCCAGCGTCCTCTCCGGCATCGCCTTACGCGCAATCTGCACAAACTCCGTCGCAAAGCCGAACCATGTCGTGTATCCCCCACTGGAAGCGTGGTAGACCCCACCCACTGGCCTCACCGCCTCCTCCAGGCCGCAACCACCGGACTTCGTTCTCTCCTCCGTCCGCCGAATCGTATGTTCCACCAGGCGCGCCAGCGTCCTCGACCAGGTCGGCGACCCAACCTGGTCGTCGACGATCTTCAGCTCCTCGCGCTCCAGCGCCAACTGGAGGATCCGCCGCAGAAAGTTCTCCCCACGCGCGCCAAACACCCAGCTCGTGCGAAAGATAAAGTGCGCCGCGCCGCTCTCCGCAAGTGCCTTCTCCCCGGCAAGCTTGGAAGCCCCATACACGCCCAGCGGGCCCGTAGGATCGTCCTCCCGCCAAGGCCGCGATCCTTCCCCCGAAAACACATAGTCGGTCGAAAAATGGATGACGGCTGCCCCGATGCGACCTGCCTCTTCGCCCAGTATTCCCGGCAATTCTCCATTGACGACGTAAGCAGTTCGCGACTCGCTCTCGGCCTTGTCCACTTCCGTGTAGGCCGCCGCATTCACAATCCACCGCGGCTTCAGCTCTCTCACGGCCGCTCGAACAGCCGTGCCGTCGGTCAGGTCAAGCTCGGCCCGCGTAAGGCTTACAACCTCTCCCAGCTCTCGCAGCAGCGGCAGCGCCTCTCCGCCCACCTGGCCATGAGCACCGAGCAGCAGGATCGGACCGTTGCAGATCGGCATCAGTAGTGCGTCTCCGTAAGCAGTCGCGTCAGGTACTGCCCGTACGAGCTCTTCCCCAGCTTGCTTGCCAGCGCCTCCAACTCCGCAGTCGAAACGTATCCGAGGCGGAACGCAATCTCCTCCGGACAGGCAATCTTCAAACCCTGTCGCCGCTCAATCGTCTGCACAAAGTTCGAAGCATCGAGCAGCGCTTCGTGCGTCCCTGTATCCAGCCACGCCATACCCCGCCCCAGCAGCTCGGTGCATAGCTGACCCCGCTCCAGGTACCACCGGTTCACATCGGTAATCTCCAGCTCACCGCGCGCGGAAGGCTTCATCTGCTCGGCGACGGAAACAACCTGCGCGTCATAAAAATAAATCCCCGTTACGGCATACCGAGACTTCGGCTTCAACGGCTTTTCTTCCAGCGACGTCACCTTCCGGTTGGCATCAAACGCAACCACGCCGTAGCGTTCGGGGTCGGTGACAGCATAGGCAAATACCGTCGCACCCTCGGTACGCGAAACCGCCTGCTGCATCGCCTTCACGAAGTCATGACCGAAGAAGATGTTGTCTCCCAACGCCAGGCAGCACCCCTCCCCGGCAAGAAATTCCTTGCCAATCAGGAATGCCTGCGCGATGCCATCGGGCGAGGGCTGCACCGCATACTGTATTTGGATGCCCCACTGTTCTCCCGACCCCAGCAGCGCCTCAAATCGCGGCGTATCCTGTGGCGTCGAGATCAGCAAGATCTCCCGAATGCCCGCCAGCATCAGTGTTGTCAGCGGGTAATAAATCATCGGTTTGTCATAGATCGGTAGCAGTTGCTTCGAAACCGCTTGCGTCACTGGATGCAAACGCGTTCCCGAACCGCCCGCTAGGATAATTCCCTTCATCAGCCCTCCGCTTTTTGCTTGCGGTCAGTGTAGTTCTTCGCTACCCACTCCTGATAGGCCGCCCCCGTCACTGACTCGATCCACTCCGCATGCGACAGGTACCACTCAATCGTCTTGCGCATGCCCGTCTCGAAACTTTCCTCGGGCTTCCACCGCAACTCCCGCTCAATCTTTCGTGCATCAATGGCATAGCGCCGATCGTGGCCTGGCCGGTCTTTCACATAAGTAATCAGTTGCGCATGCGGCTTGTAAGGCGAATCCGGCACCAGCTCATCCAGCAGCGCGCAGATCGTCCTCACGACCTCCAGATTGCTGCGCTGGTTGTTCCCCCCAATGTTGTACGTCTCTCCAACCACACCCTTCTCGAGCACCTCAACGATCGCCTTGCAGTGGTCGGTCACAAACAGCCAATCGCGAACCTGCAGCCCGTCGCCATAGACCGGAAGCGGCTTGCCCGTAAGCGCATGCGTGATCATCAACGGAATCAACTTCTCGGGGAACTGATACGGCCCATAGTTATTCGAGCAGTTGGTGATCAACACGGGAAGCTTGTAGGTATGAAACCAGGCGCGCCCCAGGAAATCGGAGGCCGCCTTCGAAGCAGCATACGGGCTGTTCGGAGCATACGCCGTCTTCTCCGAGAACGCTGGATCATCCTGCCCAAGCGTCCCATACACCTCGTCCGTAGAGACGTGAACAAACCGAAACGCTTCTCGCTGCTCGTCGCTCAGCGTCGCCACATACGCGCGCGCCGCCTGCAGCAGGGTAAACGTACCATCGATATTTGTCTTGAGAAACGCATCCGGCCCCATAATCGACCGGTCCACATGACTCTCCGCCGCGAAATGAACGATCGCGCGAGGCCGATGCTCCGCAAGCGTCCTGGCCATCAACTCCGCATCACAGATGTTTCCATGCACGAACACATGGTCCGGGTTCCCCTCAATCGAAGCCAGGTTCCCAAGGTTGCTGGCATACGTCAACGCATCCACATTGACGACCGGCCCCTTACCCGACCCCACCCAATGCAACACGAAGTTGGAGCCGATAAACCCCGCGCCCCCCGTGACCATTATTCCAGCGTTCATTAACATCAAATCTGCCTGCCCTCCCAATCGCAGGCGCTGAAAAGTCTGCCTGACGTTGTGGCCTATCTGACCCTACTTTATCTCACGAAACGAAACTTACTGTTTGAGCCCTTTTGGGACGGTCTCGGAGGTCTTCGTCGAGTACAGCAAAGTCTTTCGCTCCGCTGACGGCAAATTTGTCTCCTCAATGAGGACGGTATGATGGGTTTGATGCAGCGAATAAGCGTCCTCGTCGATTTTACCCAGATCCCTCTAAGTCGCACCGGAGTTGGCGTCTATGCAGACCATCTCGTCACGAATCTTTTACCTCTTCTTCGGAAGGATGACCTTTTGACTCTAGTGGTTCAGAGCGATGATCTCCTCATAAGAGCGGCAGTGAACGGATACGCAAACGTACACTTGGTAACGATTCCCTCCAAATTTTTTCGGAATCGTGCTCTGCTTATGATTTACGAACAACTTGTTTTGCCTATCGTCGCTTGGGCTAAGCGGGCCAACCTGATCCATTCCCTACACTACACCCACCCTCTTCTATCGCTTACTCGCCGTGTGGTCACGATTCACGACCTGACCTTCTTGCTTTTTCCGGAGTTACACACCCGAAGTCGGCGCATAGTCATGCCGTTCTTCATCCGTCGCGCAATGAAGCATGCTGACGCGGTGATTTTTGTTTCGAAAGCCACGCAGGACGATGCCGAACGATTAATTGGCACCGGCCATAACCTGCGTCGAGTCGTGCCATTGGGCGTCGCAGCTTGCCCGCCCGCTCAACAGGGTGATCCTTCCTCCGAAACATACCTCTCGGGAATCGGGGTGCAGCAACCCTACCTGTTATTCGTCGGAACGCTCGAGCCCAGAAAAAACATCGTCCGTATCGTGAATGCATTTGAAAGCGTCGCAGAAACCCACCCCGAACTGACTCTCGTGCTGGCGGGCAAACTCGGTTGGCACACGGATGAGATCATCTCTGCTATCGAGCACTCTCCGATGCGCCCGCGCATCCGCTACCTGGGCTTTGTCAGCGAGGCTCAGAAGAGGACCCTGCTCCGCAATTGCGCTATGCTCGTCTACCCGTCACTTTACGAGGGATTCGGTCTCCCTGTCCTCGAAGGAATGGCCGCAGGCGCTCCCGTGATCACGAGCAATCTCAGTTCAATGCCCGAGGTGGCCGGCGACGCTGCTGTATTTGTCGACCCCACTTCTAGCGATGCCATAGCAGCCGCGATAGGTAAGATCCTCCGCGACGTGATTTTAGCCACAAGACTTCAGAAAGCAGGACCCGCACAAGCATCTTTGTTTACGTGGGGCCGGACAGCAACACTGACATTGGACCTTTATCGTGACGCCAGGTGTACCGATCACGAACCATCCAGATCAGCCTTCGAATAAAGATCATTGCGGAGTTTGATTGGTAAAATTCCTAGGCTTCGCTTTCTTTGCGTACCGGGCTGCAATCGGTCGGCTCATTTGTTCGAGCCAATTCCAGGCAAAGAAGAACAAACACGGGGTACTCATAGCGGGGCTGAACGAAGGGGTTGATCGCGGTGATAATTAGATACAAAGCCGCCAGATATGGGATGGGATATTTGAACTTCCACCTCTTCCGCACCAGTACCGCTACGCAAACTACTGACGTCGCTAGAGCCTGCGAGTGAACGATAAACTGGTTTTGAAGGTCGTTGAAATCCTCAGTCCAATACTGGGAAAGAAAATAGGAAGGGGTCGCAAGCTTCCCCAAAATATCCATGAGGATCTTAGGGATGACCGCCAGAAAGTATGCGTAGTGCGACTGCAAGGTATTCAGCACAACAATTGCGTGACCACCTTCCGCCTGTGTTGTGTATCCACTCAGATCCACTTGGCTGGAATGCAACATCAGTGGATAAGCCAACGAAAGGCCTATCAAAATGATAAAGATTGTAAGCTTCGGTCGTGAGGCAAAATAGGAATTTTTCCGCGAAAACGCCAAAAATATGATAACGATCGCTGCTTGTTCCCATCGGGCAAATAGAGAAAATAACAATATGACCGAAAGCAGGATCACCGATCGCTTCCTCGAATATATGTAGTAAACAAAAAGGACCATCGCAAATAGCGCAAAAATTTCCTTATTGAGTGTAAGAATACTCGCCGCAGTTTCTGCATTGAAAGCTAGGAACACGGCAAATATCCATGGATTTACCCCTTGTATGCGCGAAGCCACCCAAATCGAACAGACAAAAAGGCAGACGTCAAACAGTGCAATCCACAATGCGTTCCTAAGAACTAAAGCGAGCAACACTGGCCCGAGAGAACTTCCAGCAACTGTGACAAGCGCCACAAGTCCCGCTCCAGATGAACTGAGTCTGAGCGTGTCGGCGATCTGATAATAAGACGCTGAATCAGCTCCAACCCGCACATTAGAATTTCCCTCAAAAGTGGGTTGCACTAAAGCAAAAAAAAGAGCGCAACATACCAGCAAATAGGCAATCAACAGTGCAATCGAGGCCCAATCAGCAATTTTCCTTTTGCGAGTCCCAAGCATGGGAGGGCGCCGAAATCGCGGCATCCTGAACGATGGCATACTCGGAATATGAATTGCCGGTATGCTCAGCTTCAATTATTGCCCCCTCCTCGTAGATCTCTATCCCGCAATTTGGCCTTCGGCGACAACCGGAATGCGAAGCTGACTCTCAAGAACTTCTCTCCATTCTTTCACGCAAGCCGATTTCGACCAGAAAATTCTTTGCCATAGAAAGCTCAAAGTAATTCTTGCGAACTCTTTATTCGTGTAACGCTCACGGTCCAGAGTGTCGGCCTTTCTGAGAGCTGGATCAAGGATTCTGGGGAGGAGTATAGATGCCGCTGTGGACAGCTTCTAGAAGCGCGGGGCGATCAATGTCGTAGATGCCGTCGCTTATCTGGCGGAGGAGGGCTGGATTTGCTTGGAGCTGGGCATTGATGGGGTCTTGCGCTGGTGAGCGGCCCTGCCATTGGGTTCTGTAGCTGAAGGTGAGGGCTTGCTTCTTACCGTGAAGGAAGCGAGCTCCTGCGAGGTCGCTGAGGCAGCAGAAGGCTATGGAGATGGTGAGGGCTATGGGATAGACCGCGCGGCGGGCGGCCTTGCGCCGAATGGTGGGATAGATGGCTTCGATGACGAAGAGGTAGGTGAAGGCGAGGAATAGGTTCGAGTAGATGCGGTACCGCGAAGCCAGGCTTTGAGCTAGCCCGAGATCGGATCGCAGGCCGGAGACGGCGAGCGCATTGATCATGATGAGGATCATGGCGTAGAAGACTGGCGGGTTGCTGCGAAAGTACTTGAGCTTAATGGCGAGGAGAACGACTGCGCAGAGAAGGAGGCCGAGAACGACGGCTGGAGCGATGGAGGAAAAACGTGCGGCTGAGGATCCCATGAAGGAGAGGGCGTAGAAGAGGTTGAGGTGCGTGAGTGCATTGGATTTTGGTGCCGCTCCGGCGACGGGCGGTGGGGCGGTGTAGTGGTAGAGGTACAGGAGGAGCATCGCGGTTGCGGTGAGGATCCAAGGGCTGATGTGCTTCCAACGCTTCTTCTGGGCGAGGAGGAGAAAGCCTACGGGGGCGGCGAAGAAGCCGCTCGGCGAGGAAGCGATGGCGAAGACGAGAGCGAGACAGGCGATGGCGAACGCGGTGGTGGATGGCTTGTCGAGAAGATAGATGGAGAGGAGGGCGAAGAAGACGACGCCGAGGTTCTGGAGGGAGCAGGAGGAGAAGTCCAGTGCTGAGGCATATTGGAGCTGGAAGATGAGCCAGGCTACGGGCGTGAGGAGAAGCCACTTGTCGATCGGGTTAGCTGCGGGTACGCGCGCCATGCGGAGGACAATGAAAAAGATGAAGAGGGCGAATAGATTGCCGAGGATGACGAGCGGCAGGAAATGGACTTGGCCCCAAAGGAGGTATTGGGCGAAGATGACGGCGTTGTCAAACATGAGCTTATAGCCGTTGTGTTCGGTGTTGAGGATGAAGCCGAGGCGGGCGGAGAAAGAGGGATGCTGGCTGAGCCAACTGATGGTGTGGAGGACAATGTCGTAGTCGTCGAGGATGGGGATGCGGACGGCGTTTTCCAAGAGAATGAGATAAAACGCTGCAATGGGAATGAGGGTGAAGGCCAGAACGTAGGGAACCTTGAGTCGATGAAGCCAGGGACGGAAGTCGGGCATATCAATTTCCATGATACTGGTTTTCGTGGGTGGGTTCTGAACCACCCTGTTGCTTGCTGCAAATTTAGTCGTCGCATCGAACGTGAGGACATGCTGAGTAAATCCGGGTAGGCGACCTTGGTCTGCAATGCGTCAATCAGGCAGGTAAGAGACGATTTGAAGAGTGCGAGTTTCGTGAAGAACAATAACTCACTCTCCTGAAGATCAAGTTTATCCAACAACACCTTCGTCAGAGATGGTGGGAATGCTGCGTCTACTTACAAGAATCTTCTCCCACTCGTTCACGCGAGTCGATCTCAGCCAGAAGATCCTTTGCCACAGAAAACTCAACGTGATCCTGGCAAACTCTTTATTCTTATAGCGCCGATACTGCCTGCCAGCTCGAGCCATAAGCCAGATTGTCTGTGCCAGATTCACTGGCCGTGAACGATACAGTGCAAGATACAAGTTCTCAGCCGCCAGGAAACTCCTGTAACGCTCAGGAGTCATATGTCGGTCAAAGTCCATACTTGCGACCGAGTGTGCAAGCTCTATATCGCCTGCAATGTACATCCGCTTGCCATGCCGATAAAGCGCCTGAAAGATGTAGGCATCGGAAAGATCCAGCCAGAACACCTCGCTGTAGCCACCGACCGAGCGCAGCGCGGACACCAGCATCACCGTTCCACTGTTAACCGCATACGCGTCCTCCTGGTAAATCCCGGAAACCGAACGTGGTATTTGATGATTACGAATCAGCCTTCCAAACTTTCGAGGGGAAATCAGGGTGTCGTGAGAACGAACGAAAGGAACGATGGTCGCGATGGTTTGGTCGTTCTCCACTTTCTTGACATGGCCGAGCATGCGCTGAAGATAATCCGCAGTTACAGTAGTATCCTGATCCAAAAGCAAGAGCCACGCGCAACCGATCGATTCCGCATACGACGATGCGTGATTGTATGCCCCCGAAACCCCAAGGTTTTGATCTAAAAACCTGTACTGGAAGGGAAAGCTGAGTTGTGGATCGTCGAGCCGTACAGGACTGTTGTCCCACAATAAGACGCCGTACTTTTTGAGCAAATCAGGATTGGACGCGAAGGCTTCCGCCAAACTGGTAAGCGTTTGCGATTGTTCAAGGGGCGTTTTGTAACGGACTACTATCGCAAGAATTTCCATGCTGGGTTTACGCGGCTTCAGGATTCTGTTGTTAAGTGAAGTGAATGCAACTCGAGCGGCTCGCAAAGGGCGGATTTTAATCGCTCATAGGCCTGGTCTGCCCGATTCTCTTGCACGTGTTGGATCGTTAGTGTAGCGCGACGAACTAGTTAGTGAGTTCGAGCCTGGATTCGGGAAGCTCTTTTGGTGGCCCATTATAAATTTGGAACGAGGTTTCCTTCTTGGTCGCGCGAGCTTCGATAACCAACCTCGTAGTTACAGCCGAGTGCCAACCTCATCAACGGATTGGGACACGTGGCGCGCGTGCAGAGTTCCCCGCCTTTGGTCAAGAGCTTTACCAGCCATGGGTGCTGCGCGATTGACTCTTTAACCTTCTGGTTTAAACCGTTCGACTGGGTTTCTTTCGTCTCAGGCCACAATCTGTGAAAAATCTGTGTTGAATAACCGACCCGAATCATTCGCGCACAGGCTTGGCGGAAGGTCGTGGGATGAAGGTGGTCAGCCAAAGCTTCCGGGATGAATTTGATTTCCAGCCCGGACTGCCTGGTGAGGCGATAACCCAGTTCGGCATCCTCAACGGCGGCGAAAGGGAATTCTTCGTTAAATGGAAAGCGCTTGAGCAACTTCGTTTTCGCGGAAACATTGCTGGTATAAAAGTGGTGCCAGATGGGAGGTCCCCCTGCAAGCAGATCGTTGTAGGCAAACTGTACTGGACTCTCCTCCAGCCAACGCATGAAGGGCGTAATCTCTTGCCCTGTCGTGCTCCATCTGGTCAGGCCTAGCGCCGCAACCTGAAGCGCTGGATATTGCTGGTGCAGTTTCGTGTGTGACGCCACAAAGGTAGGTGAGACAAAGATGTCATCGCCCAGAAACAGGCACAGCGGAGCATCGAGCAGAGACACTCCCAGATTGCGCGCTTTGGCCGGACCCGCGTTCTTTTGACCAACATAACGGATAGCCAGTGGCGATCGTTGCAGGTAGTCGTGCATCTGGATTTGGGTCTCATCGGTGCTTCCGTCGTCCACAACAACTACCTCGAAGTCTGTGAAGGTCTGGCGTTCCAGGTGTGCCAGACATTGCATAAGAGCATCGCTGCGGTTGTGTGTAGGAATGACAATGCCTAGAGCTTTCATGGACGATGTTTCGTTGCCTTCCACCCAGTTGCGTGCTCGCGCTCTCGCGCGCGGCACCCTGCGGGCTACCACCCCGCAGTTTGTATAATAGATAGTATAGCGGGTGTCCGCTCCAGGCTCATGCAGGCAGAGCAATCGCACGGCAAGGAAACCTTCTGGCGAACGCCTCCATCGTCCGGGGAGTTTACGGTGGATCGCAACCGCGATGCAAAGGATCTTTGAATGCTCAACTGGGCGGCAAGATATTACCCGATCATAAGAATACTGAAAGCCCACGGCCTCTATGAAGAGGGGTCTGTACTCGAGATTGGTTCTGGTCCAGTCGGTCTCGGGCGCTTTCGCAAGGTTCCTTTTGTCGGGTGTGATATCTCTTTCCCGTATGAGCCTGTATGGCCGATGACGCCATTGATTGCGTCGGCGGCAGAGTTGCCAGTTAAAGACAATGAATTCGACGTCGTACTGGCGTCCGATATCCTCGAACACATTCCGCCTGATCTCCGCAAGGCAGTCATCGCCGAAGCGCTGCGGGTGGCCGGAAAGCTCGTCATTTTCGGATTCCCTTGCGGCAAGGCTGCATGGCAGGCCGATCGGGAACTTGTCGACACATACATCAAGTCGAACCGAACGCCGCCGAGTTGGCTTACCGAACACATGGAAGCACAATTCCCGGAGCCCGGACTCTTCGAACGAATCACGGGTTGGGAGATCGAGCAGCAGGGCAACGAAAACATCGGCTTTCATTCATGGCTGATGCGCAGGGAGATGTCCGGAGCGTTTGTGCATGCTTCGACGCTGGGAATGCGCATTGCACCTTCTATCCTCGAGGTCTTGCTTGGAAAGGCTGACCGGGATCCTTTTTACCGACAAATCTTTACGCTGCGACGTATTGGCAATGACTGACTCTCCGTCCTCCGCTCCCCAACACAGCCAGATTCGGCGAATCACGCATCTAGTCTTCGGCTTCTTTGCCGGTCAGGGCGCGCTGCAGGGAATCACAGTCATCATTGGGCTATTCCTGATCCGTGCCCTGAGCGTGAGTGACTATGCAAGATATGGATTGGCATCGGGATTCCAGGCGACGACATCTATCCTGATGGATCTTGGCTGCGCCAGTACGATCATTCCGCTGGTCGGGGAGCGCGCGTTGGACCCCGAGGTGGTGGGACGATATGTGCGTGGGGCGAGGACGCTGAGAAACCATGCCTTCTGGATTCTTTCCCCTATAGCGAGCGTCGTCTTTCTCATCATCACGCATCGACAGAAGTGGCCGTGGCCGATCCAGATTGCGCTTCTCGCCTCGGTGCTGACGGCTCTCTATTCCAGCGGACCACTTTCGTACTATGCCGCGCCGTTGTTTCTTCATCGGCGGCTGCGCGACTTTTATATGCCGCAAAGCATCGTCGGCGCATGCAGGTTGTTGCTCTATGTGGTGATGAGCGCCGTCGGAGCGCTCAACTCATGGACGGCTGCAGGATTGAACGCGCTGAACATTACGGCTAACGCAAAGTTGTTGGAAATGAAGGCTCATCGACTGTTGCGCTGGCCAACGGCTAATGACCCAGCGATTCAGAAGGAGATCCGCAGCTACGTGATACCTGCTTCTCCAGCCATTATTTTGGGAGCGTTTCACGGCCAGGTGGCGCTATTTCTCATCGGCATCTTCGGCAACACCGTAAGCATCGCCGAGGTCGCCGCGCTGGGACGGCTCGGTCTGCTCTTCAATGTTCTGATGACCTTCAATATAGTGATCGTGGAACCGCACATCGCGCGCCTGAAGCGCGGCAGACTTCTTCAGACGTACCTTCGGTTCATCGCTGTAGCGCTGGTCTGCTGTGTGGCCTTGGTAGCGTTCTCGTTCTCAGTGCCATCGGTATTTCTCTGGTTGCTGGGGCCGAAGTACGGGCAACTTCGAAGTCTGATTGGCTGGGTCGTTTTGACCGCGTGCATCAATTACATCGCAGGTTTGCTGTGGATCATGAATCGGTCGCGCAAGTGGGTCTTCTGGCGTGGAACGATCGCCGAGATCTCTCTGTTGGCGATCGTTCAGGTTGGATTTCTGTTGATCTTTGGAGTTCGCAACACCAGAAGCGCCATCATGTTTAACTTCGCTTCTAGTTTCTGCTATGTGATCGCCCATCTTTATGTGGCGATCTACGGCTTTCTCAAGGGCGAACGCGCCTCCCCGCGGGAATCTGAAATTCTGCCAATTGCTCCTTGAGCGGTATCGGGGCGATTGTGTTTTCTGAGGAGATTGCCCCTTGGGAAGAGAAGCGCATCCTCCGCCTGCCACAAAGGATGACCATTCATGGGCGAAACCAGGAGACTCTGTACGAGTTCTGTGGTCTGCCCCGATCCTTCACCAGTTCGATTGCTGGATTGGTAGTGAAGCGCAACGAGTTGGTTCGCCGGCTGGTGCAAGCAAACGTCCGGAAACGATATTGACTAACACGTTCGCCGCGCGAACGATGATTTGTCGCGCCCCGAATGCGAATGCACCTTTGACAACAGGCTTCATGGTATCTTCGGTGAGGTTTGAATCCTGAAGCTAGAAATTGCGCCCGCCGATCGGAATTATGCGGCACCTTCTCAATCAGCACGCCCGCGCATTAGAGCAGCAGTTTTCTTATTCAGCCTCCGTCGTTCTGAATCGCAAATCCAGCCCCATTTCCCGAAATACCTAATGGCCGACTGCATGTGATATTTCAGGAGTTTTCCACTCGAGTACGAGCCTTTGGCATAACCATGCGTAACCGCTACCCTCGGAAAAAAGATTGTTTCGTACTTTGCTCCAATTCTGCGGCACAGGTCGACATCTTCCATGTACATGAAATATCGCTCGTCGAAAAAACCAACTTCGCGAATAGCTGTCGAGCGAAGAAACATAAAACAGCCTGAAAGACACGGTATTTCGCGAGTGACGTCCAGATCTAAATGACGCAACTCGTATCTGCTGAGTTGCGCTGCGAATAATATCCTTCCAAGTCCCCCCAGAAAGCGACGGCTCAAGAGGTCAAGCGGAGATGGCAACTGCTTGCATAGGCGCTGCTCCGTCCCGTCTGAGTTTAAAATCTTCGGCATAACCAGCCCAACACGCTGGTTGTCATTCATGAAATGGTACAGCACAGCCGGAACCTCCGGCGCAAAATGGACATCGGGATTTAGCACCAAATGGTACTCAGAAGCTTCAGCCTCTTCGCGAAAAACCAGATTATGGCCACGCCCAAAACCTAAATTCTCTCCAGCATGGATGTACTTCGCACCGCAGTCAACCACACATTGCATGAGATCTGGAGTGGGAGAATTATCGACCACGGTACAGGTGATCCGCATAGGCGCAGAAAGGACGCTCTTGACTGCGGAGACAACTTGTTCAGGATCGTTCTTATAAACGACGATGGACGCACTAACCTCTTGCGGTTTCATGACAAACTCACGGACCTCATCAGGCCGCGCGTGACCTTGGCACGAACAGAGCACGCTTCAGCAAAGCAAGCTTTTCACTTCCACCGGGATCACGTTCAAGATGCTGCATACCGGCTTGGAACAGTGCGATGAAAACCCCAAGGAAGAGCCCCAAAATCGTCGCTCCGATGACAATAAGGCTTCGCTTCGGGAAGGAACGTCTTTCAGGTGGTATTGCAGGGTCCACTACCTGGATCAGCGAGCCCTCTTTCGCCTCGTCGAGTTTAGCCAGCTCAAACTGGCGTGCAAGGATGTCGAAGATCGTTTCGTAGTACTTTACATCGCGCAGTTTGCGAACATATTCCATCCCGGTCTTTGGGACCAGTCCTTTGGGAATCATGAATTCATTGCCGGATGTGTCTTCAGAGCCGCCAAGCTTCGTCAACTGAGCCTTCAGTCCGGCCAACTCCTGTTGGGCTTGAATGAGTTCGGAATTTTCCCCCGTCGCGTACGTCTGCATTCCCTGAATCTGTACCTCGCGTGCAGTGATCTGCGCTCGAAGCGATGCCGCCGACTCGATGAGGGCTCTTGCTTGACTGTCCGGCTGGATGACTCCGGTCTTCTGTTCTGTCTGCTCCAGGGACTCCTCAGCATTGGCTAAGTTGTTCTTCGCCTGCTCGAGTTCCTGCTCGAAGAACAATCTTCGCTGAGAAGCCTCCGAGATGGCTAAGTGTTGAGACAGATTTCGAAACTGATCTACATAGCCGTTGGCCATCTCCGCTGCTCTACGCGCATCGTGATCTTCAACGGAGATGCGAATCAACCCATCTTTGCCGCTGCCATCTAGCGTCGTATGGCCTTCCAAAGTCTTCCGCGCGTCCGAAAGAAGTTTTGCGTGATACTCCTGCATCAGGCCGAAACGCCGCACCATCGCGTCTTCCACCGTGCGACTCTGCAACATCGCCACGTAGCGGTCGTTCGGATTCTTGATGCCGAGACTTCCGCCCGCCAATGCTGCCATTCCTCCCAGGTTGCCGAGCTGGGAAGCGAGCATCCCCCCCATAGAATTGCTCTCTTGTGGCGGCAGCAACGTCACCATCGCGGTATAGCGTGCCGGAAGAATCAGCGAGGTGATGATCGCGAGAACTGCGAAGACTGCAGTGATCCGCAGCACGATGCGTTTGCGCTCAGCGAGGACAATTAGCAAATCAAGCAGAGATATTTCGCCGTCTTCCACAACTGCGTGATCCGCCATGGTTATGGCAGGAAGAGCGTCAACTCGTTCGTTCACGGTCGGAAGTGGAGAATTCGAAGTCATTGCATTCCTGCTGATTTCTGCCATTGAATTACGGGACAATGACGCTAAGTGCCGCAGCCCCCAGCGCTAGCGATGAGAAAAGCTGCGAATAGGCAAGTACGGTACGCAACGTTCCGGGTTTGTACGTCTTTTCCGGCACTACAATCGTATCGCCTGGATACACCCGCAGGTTCTTGAACTTCTCAGCCCACAGTCCTTTTCCGAGGTCGCTGCTCACCACTTCGCCGTCCGCGCGAATCAGGAACGAGTGCTTGTAATCGGCGTCCCGGTTCGGTCCTCCTGCCAACCCCAGGTATTCGCCAACCCGGCGGCCCGTGGCGTACAAAAAGGAGTTCTGATCGTACACCGCACCCACCACGTTAACCGTAGCCGGCACCGACGGAACGCTGAAGTGGTCGCCATCCTCCATCGAAATGTCCGGAAGGTTGACGGCCCCGCTGCTCGTCGGCACAAAGTTCAGCACGATACGCCCTGTAGCGCGAATCTGCCGCAGGTTCGTCAGCAGGCTCTGCTCATTGGCCTGTGCCGACGCGTCTGCCGCCGCATCCTGCGCGGATCCCGTCCCTGACGCCGCGATCGCCATATTGCTGCGCTGAATCTCCATGCTCAGGTTCTGCACGTACTCATCAATGCGCGCCTGTTGCATCGCCCGCGTCGACTCACGCGTGTACTCCGAGCCATATAAAAACGCATTCGGAGTCAGTCCGCCAGCCCGCTCCACCAGGTGATGGAACGTCTCTCCCGGTTGCACCGAGTACACACCCGAATGCACGAACTCCCCACTCAGCGTCACCAGCTTCGTCTGCTCCGCAATCGGAACCCGGATGTCAGCCTCCGAGAAGATCGAGACCACATCCCCAGCCTGCAACTCCATATCCTGCGAGCTGTCGTGCTGCAGCACCAGCTTGCCCAGGTCAAACGATATCAGCGTCGTCTTCAGCGTAACGGCATCCTGGCGCTGGATCACGGCGTAATCCCAGTCAATCTCCGGTGCAAGCTTTCGCACCTCGGTGCGCTGCGCCGGCGCTGGGCCAATGAAATTCTCCGACTGCTGTGCAGCCAGTGAAGAGTTGCTGCCCCGCTGCTGCGCATTCAGCCGCTGGTTCTGTTGCAACCCAAACTGCCCCTGCTGCGAACCATCCGCGTTCTGCCCGGTCTGGTCCTGCGCGAACCCATTCTGGTTGTCCCGCAAACCGGCAGCGTTGTTCGACCCGTTGCCAGAAACCCCATTCGTGTTTCCGTCCAGACTCTGCTGCGAGCCGTTTTGTCCCTGCTGCCCAAAGCCATTGCTCCCGCCAATCCCTCCCTGCGACCGCGGCCGCAGCGTGACCGGGTTGCCATCTGTCGGCTGCCGCATGTTGGAGAAGAAGGGAATTGGCTCAAACTCCGGAGCCGGCAAGCCAAGCTGCGCCCGCTTCCACCAATAGTTTCGTGTGACCAGCGAATCCTTATCCGGAATCAGCTCGCTCACCCGCATGCCGGCATGCCACGCGAATCTCCCCGGATTCGCAATATTGCCGCGCAGCGTCACCGTCTTCTGGTACCGCGGAACGATCGAGTACACGTGCACCAGATCGCCATCCGCCAGCGGCGTCTTCAGACCGTTCGCATCGTAAGCGACCTCCATCGCAAATCGATCATGATGCTCAGAGATGCGCTCGATCGAGACGCGCGCCTCCGCCGCCACCGCCGACACGCCTCCCGCATCCGCGATCAGCCCGTCCAGCGACTCGCCCTCCCGCAGCTCATAGATCGCCGGCGTCCGGACGCTGCCCGTAATCGCAACCTCGGCTCCCACCGCCGGAATGAAGATCACGTCGCCCGGCAGCAGCTTCACATCCTTCGACTTATCGCCGCGAACCAGCAGAGCGTACAAGTCGAAATCGGTCACCACCTCGCTCCCGCGCCGCAACTCAATGTGCCGCATCGTTCCCTGGATCGACGGTCCGCCGCTGGCAAACACCGTATCCACCAGCGTGCTCAGCGAGCTCACCGTGTACACGCCGGGACGGCGCGCCTGCCCCGCCACATAGACCTGGATCGCGCGAATCTGCCCAATGTCTGCGGTCAAATCGAAGTTGCGATACACCCGCCCGATCGCCTTCCGCAGATGCCCGTCCAGCTCCGAGAACGGCATGCCCGCCACGTGTACCGGCCCCACCTGAGGAAGGTAAACCTCTCCCGCCCGATCCACCTGCAGGTTGGCCTGAAAGTTCACCTGTCCCCACACCCGCACGCGCAGTTCGTCGCCCGGACCGATCACATAATCGGAGGGAACCGGCGTCATGTTCAGCGGCGCAAACGTCGAAGGCACCCGCCGAAACAGGTTGGCTCCAAAGATCGGCAAAACCTGGCTCGTCGTCGAAGCAATAAACTTCTGGAACTCGGTCAGCGGCTCCGGCGGAAGCAAAATCTGCTGCTGCGAGTTCGCTCCGTTCTGTTGACCCTGCCGCGCGTTCTGCTGCCCCGTATCGGTGTAATTGTTGTTCTGATTCTGATTTTGCGTCTGCGCCCCAAACCCTCCGGGTACGCTAGCCCCGCTCTGGGGAATCCCATTCATCTGCTGACCATTGCCCTGGTCTTGACCCATGCAGTCCGCAGAGCTTGCCAGTAGCGGATCCGAGCAGTCCGGATTCGTAGAAGTCTGTGAGCCGCTTGGATAGCCTGAAGGAGTCGATGGCTGCTGTTGCGCGGTCGCAGTGGCCACCAGCAACGGCGTCAGGACGAAAAACCCAAGCTGCCTCACCGCTCGGAGAAGGATTTCGGATCGGCAACGGGCAGGGCCAACGGCCCAAACTGCGCGGCCCACGCCATACGTAGGGTCACTCATTCTGCTCCGAGTCTACCATGATCAATCGCTGGTTCCTGCCCCACCGAAGCCATCCCGACCCTGCGCCTCGGCCTCGCTCTCGAGCCTTCCGGCAGCGCGAAGATACACCCTGTCAGCGCCTCCGCAGGCGTGTCCCCGCCACTCACTCTTCCTCCCAATCCATGCTGCGCAGGACGGCCTTCTTCCACTGCTTACACAGCCGCGCCCGCCTCCCCGCCTCCATCTGCGGCTTCCACACCTGGTCCATCTCCCAGCTTTCCGCAAGCTGATCTGTGCCCTTGAAAAACCCCGAAGCCAGTCCTGCCGCATACGCTGCCCCCTGCGCCGTGGTCTCCCGCATCGCCGGCCGCACCACCTCGCGGTCCAGGATGTCGGCCTGAAACTGCATCAGCAAATCGTTCACCACCATCCCCCCATCGGTCCGCAGCTGTGCCAGCGAGATCCCCGCATCGGCCTCCATCGCCTCCACCAGTTCGAGCGTCTGGAACGCTGTTGCCTCCAGCACCGCTCGCGCCAGGTGACCCTTGTTCGCATAGCGCGTCAATCCTACAATCACCCCGCGCGCATCATCTTTCCAGTACGGTGCGTAGAGCCCCGAAAACGCCGGCACAAAGTACACCCCGCCATTGTCCGTCACCGTCTGCGCCAGCGCCTGGATGTCTTCACTGCGCTCAATCAGCCCCAGGTTGTCTCTCACCCATTGCACCAGCGCGCCCGTAATCGCAACGCTGCCCTCCAGCGCATACACCGGCTTCTCCCCGCCAAACTGGTACGCCACGGTCGACACCAATCCATGCGTCGACGCCTTCAGCTCCCCCGTATTCATCAGCAGAAAGCATCCCGTCCCATACGTGTTCTTCACCTGCCCCGGCCTGAAGCACGCCTGCCCTACCAGCGCGGCCTGCTGATCGCCCAGCACCCCGCAGATCGAAACCCCCGCCAGCACGCCACTCTTCAGCTCTCCATAGTGCTCGCTGCTGGAGCGAATCTCCGGCAGCATCCCCCGCGGAATCCTCAGCAGCTCCAGGATCTCCTGGTCCCATGCCAGCGTCCGCAGATTCATCAGCTGCGTGCGGCTCGCATTCGTCACATCGGTGACATGAACGCCCCCCTCCACGCCCCCCGTCATATTCCAGAGCAAATAGCTATCGACATTCCCAAACAGCAGCTCGCCCCTCTCCGCATCCGCCCTCGCGCCCTCCACGTGGTCGAGAATCCACGCAATCTTCAGACCGCTGAAGTACGTACTCAGCGGCAGCCCCGTCGTCTCGCGCAGCCGATCCTTCCCACCTTCGCGGCTCAGCGCCTCAACACCCTCGGCCACTCGCGTGTCCTGCCACACCAGCGCGTTGTACGCGGGCACACCCGTGCGCTTATTCCAAACCACCGTGGTCTCCCGCTGGTTGGCGATCCCCAGGCTATGGATGTCCTTCGCCTGCAACCCGCGCGCCCCGGCCGCCTCGTCGATCACCTCCTGCGTGCGCCGCCAGATCTCCAGCGGATCGTGCTCCACCCAGCCCGGCCGCGGATAAATCTGTTCATGGTCTCTCTGCGCAACCGACACGACCCTGCAGCGACGATCGAAGATGATGCATCGTGTACTCGTCGTCCCCTGGTCCAATGCCGCGATATACCCCGCAACCCTGCTGCCCATCGACATCTCCTTTAGCGCCCGATGGAATACTACAGGCTGCCTTCACATCCCACGCAAACGCAGCAACGGCGCGTCATCGACGCGCCGTTGCTCTTTCCAAACTTCACAAGCTCTACGCGAACGAAGACACCGCAGCCGCTTCATTCTCCTTGACGTCGAACACGGTCACGAGCTTCGTGATCACCAGCAGATCGCGCACCCTGCTGGTCAGGTTCAGCAGCTTCAACTCGCCGCCGGAATTCTTCACAGACGTGTACGAACTTACCAACTCACCGAGCCCCGAGCTGTCGATGTAGTTCACGTCAGCCAGGTTCAGCACAAGCTTCTTCTTCCCCTCGGTCAGCAGCTTGTGCACTTCCTCGCGCAACGTCGGGCTGCCGTCGCCCATGGTGATCTTCCCACTCAAATCCACAAAGGTTACGCCGCCCACTTCCCGGACCTTAAATGTCATGCTCATGTTGAAAGCTCCTTCTTCACTCGGTATTTGATCATCTCGATCTCTGTGCCGGGATTCAACTGGTGAAAGTGTACCTCATCCATGATGGCCTTCATCAGGAATATCCCGCGCCCGGAACTGCGCAGAATGTTCTCCGGCGCCAGCGGATCGGGTACAGAATCCGGATCCAGTCCCGGCCCCTCATCCGCAATCTTAAATTTCAGCGCCTCGTCATTCAGCTCGTAGCTCCACTGAACGTGCTTGGCTGGATCCTTCTTGTTGCCATGCAGGATCGCATTGATGACGGCCTCGCGCACCACCATCGCAACCTGGCTGGCGGTGTCCTCATCGAACCCGGCCTCATGCGCCAGCTGCTCGGCCTTGGCCTCGACAACATCCACGCTCGAAAGCTCAGACGCCAGCGTCATGCTGCCACGGTTTGTTGCCGAATCGGTCAAGCCTGCCCGTCCTCCTGTGGAGTGTACCCTGTCCGCGTATGCAGTCAAAAGTGCACTCCACAATGCCGCCCTCTTACTGCGGAGCCGGCCCCCGCACCACCTGCACGAAATCCTCGGGCCGAATCAGCTTGAAGAACGCCGCCCGCACCTGGTCCGCACTCAGCTCGTAGTACGTCTTCGCCGCGCGAATCGGCTCATCCAGCGGCAGCCCAATCTCCGCGCGTCCAAGGAACCCGTGCGCCACCGCCTCCTCGCTCGACTCACTCAACGGAATCTGCCGCAGCAACAAAGCCTTCGCCTGGTGCAGCTCCGCGTCGGTTACATTCTGCGTCCGCATCTGGTTCAAATCCCGCTGCACCAGCGCTCGCGCCTTCGACACATTCTCCGCGTTGCAGCCGTACTCCACCGTGTACGTCGCCCGCGTCTTCGAAGCCGATACTCCCACGCTCACGTAATACACATACCCCGCCACCTGCCGCAGGTCGTGATACAAACGCGTCGCATAGAAGCCGCCGCCCAGCACATGATTGCCCAGCTGCACGGGATAGTAATCCGGATCAAACCGATTCAGGTTCAGCTGTAGTCCAAGCGTCACCGAATCCTGCACCGCCTCTGGATCGGCCACATTCGCAGCCGACGCCTTGTTCACCGGAACCGCGGGCAGCGTCGTCTCCGGCTTCGGCCCCACCGCCTTCCAATCTCCAAACCATTTCTCGATGACCGCCTTCGCTTCCTCGGGCTTCACATCGCCAATCACCACGATCGTCGTCAGGTCCGGCCGCACCGTGCTGTCGTGATACTTCTTCACGTCGTCCAGCGTCACCTTCGCCAGCGTCGCCGGCGTCGTCTCCCGCAGCGACGGATCGCCCACCGGCAGCAGCCCCACGTCCAGCGCCCGCGACGTCTTGTACTCCGGACTCTTCAAATTCCCCTCGACAAACTGCGAGGTCTGCTGCTTCACCACCGCAAACGCCTCCGCCGGCAGGGCAGGGCGCAGCTCGTTATCTGCCAGCAGCTCGACGCCTCGCGAAAAATGCTCCTTCAGCACGACCACGGAAAACCCGTAGCCCGCGCTCTCATTCGCCGCAATATCATCCAACGCCTTCTGATACGTCAGCCGATCCATCGTCTGCGTGCCATACGAATACAGCCCGTCCAGCACCCCGGCCACGCCATCCATCCCCGCCGCCGTCTGCAAATCGGAGTTGTGCTTCACGCTGCCCATCACCGTCACCGTCGGCGAGATCGGATCCGTCTTCACGATCAGCCGAATCCCGTTCGCCAGCGTCGTATCCAGCGACACCTGCGCATAATCCGTCGGCACCTTCAGCTTGTCCAGCGCGCTCGCCGCCCACTCCGGCAACACCACCGGCTTCGTCGGAGCCGACGTCACCTCTTCCGCTCCGCCAAATCCCTTCGCCGCCACCGGCTGCCCCGTCGGCACCGGCTTCAGCGTCGCCGTAATCGAGTTCGCCCCCGTCAGATATTCCTTCGCCACGCGGTTCACATCCGCAACCGTCACCTTCTTCAGCGCCTCCACGTCCTCATCCGGCGACGTCCGTCCCTCCGCCGCCAGCGCATTCGACCAAACACCAGCCAGCCCTGGAATCGAGTTCCGCTGGAACTCAGCCGACGCCACCTCGCTCCGCTTCGCCGCATCGACGAGATCCTCAGGTACACCCTTCGCCGCGTAGTTCTCGAGAATTCCCCTCATCTCCGCGATCCCCGCTGCCGCATCCACGCCCGCCGGCTCGGCCACCAGCCCGAACCCGACGCTCGCCATCGGATACTCTTCGGCCATCCCAAACTCCGTGCCCAGCGCCTTGCCCGCCGGCACCATCCCGTACAGATCGCCGCGCTGGCTGCTCAGCACATCCGCCAGAATCTGGCTCGCCGCGAAATCCGGTGAGTCCGTTCCCGGCAACCGGTACGCAATGAACCCCAGCGTGTACGGCAGATTGCTGTCCAGCGTAAAGCTCTCCGACTTCACCGGCGCAAGTTGGATCGCCGGCCGCTTCGGCATCTCATGGCTCGGGATCTTCCCGTACATCTCCTTGATCTTCGCCATCGTCGCCGCAGGGTCCACATCGCCCACAATCACCATGATCGCGTTCGCCGGCGTATACCACTTCTTGTAAAAGTCCTGCAGCATCTCGCCCGTCGTCTTATCAAACGACTCCTTCGTCCCCAGCGGATCATGCGCATACGGCGTCCCCGCAAACATGTCGCCATTCATCCGGTCGATAAACTTGTACGTCGGGTTCGAGAGATCGCGCGCCACCTCCTGCTCAATCGCCCCGCGTTCCTTGGCCCACTCCTCCTGCGTATTATCCGCACCCCGCATGCAGGCAGCCTGCGCCTCCAGCGCCACATCGATGTCCGCCGACGGCACCGTCGCATAATACTGCGTGATGTTCTGCTGCGTGTCGGCGTTATTCTCTCCGCCCATCTGCGCATAGATCGCCGCTGTCTGGTCGGCGGTCATCCCCGTGCAGCCGCGGAACGCCATATGCTCCTCCGCGTGCGCCATCCCCGGAAACCCCTCCGGCGTCTCATCCCCACCCACGATGAAGTTCGTCTGCACCGTCACCACCGGCGCCAGCGAGTTGCGAATGATCACCACCCGCATCCCATTGGGCAGCGTGGCCCGCACCGTCCCCGCATCGCCCGGCGTCTGCGCACCCACTGCATACGTGCCAAAAGCGGCAAGTCCCAACACCACTGTAAAAATCTTTCGTGAGGTCACTTAGGTTATCTCCTTCTGGCCGCGCAACGCGGAGTGCATCAGGGAAACCGCGCCAACCCGCGCAGTCTCAACCCTCTCATCATAACGGCAGCGCCTGAGACCTCACACCCAAAGAGGCCGGGGCTTCTCGATCCGCTATCCCCTATCCCCCTGTCTCAATGCACCGTCAGTACCGGGCAGGTCGCCCGCGCCAGCACCTCCAGCGTCACCCCGCGCTTCACATGCGTCAGCCAGAAGGAATGCTTCCTCGGCCCCATCACGATCAAATCCGCCTTCACCTTCTCCGCCACCGCCAAAATCGACTCCGCCGGAGCTCCATACGTAACCTCCAGTTCGCAGTCATACGCGCCCAGCGACGACCCAGCCAGCAGCCCCTCCAGGTGGGTCCGCACGTCCCCCGCCGTCGGCCGCTCCTCCACATTCGCGCGGCAATCAATCACATGGCATACGTGGAGGCTCGCCTTCCCACGCTCAGCAAACAGCAGCGTCGCCTGTGCCGCCTTCTCCGCCTCCGGCGAAAAATCCGTCGCGTACACAATCCGCTTGAACTCCAGCGGCCCATCCGGCGCCGCCAGCACCCGCGGCCCCACCGTCAACACCGGCTGCGGCGCCTGCCGGATCAGCTCCTCCACCGTCGACCCCACAAACACCCGCTTCAACTGCGCCTTCGAGCGTGTCGCCACAACAATCAGGTCCGCCTCCTCTTTCTCCGCCGCCTTTAGCAACCCGCTCCAACTCGGCCGCTCCACCGGCAACTCCGTCCTGGTGCGCAGCCCCTCCGCGGAAAACATCTTCGCCAGTGCCTCCAGCTTCTCCGACCGCACCCCCAGCCGATCATCCAGCGTGCGCAGCCGTGGCTCCGCGTCATCCAGGTACACATCCGTATCGAACACATGCACCACGTCCACGCTCGCCGAAAAGCTCAGCGCCAGCCCCCTCGCATACGTGGCCGCGCGCTCCGCCACCGGCGAGAAATCCGTGCCAAACACGATCCTCTTCACTGCCGCGCCACGCAACGTCGCCGCTGTGCTCATACCCGCTCCTCTCCCACCGAACGCATCTCGCATCTCACCCTGAGTGAAACGCCCATCGCGCCGCAAGTATGTGATACCAGTCACCCCAGCCCGCCACCCCACCGGCTGCAACCACCCTCAATGCCCCTCCAGCGGTATAATCAGTCTTCTGAGCGGGAGTAGTTCAGTGGCAGAACGTCAGCTTCCCAAAATGGATAATTCATTTACTTTCAATAACTTAGAAGAGTGCTAAGAGGCTCAATAGAGCCCTAGCGAGTCAAGAGAAATCTTTACAGTGGCATTGAGTGTGGTGTTTGGCCTTTATCCATGCGGGTTTGAGCGCAACACCACTTTCAGCCCCACGCAGACTTTTCACACCACGATTGTGGCGGCCCAAAGTCAGGTGACGTTCTCGCTCCGGTTTTACTTGGAGACTCTGACACATTTTGTGAACGTCAGCGCATTAGCTTTTACGTTCTGCGGGCCGGAGCACAACACCACTTTCGACACCACCGCTAAGCTCGGGGATTCTTGGGATACGCCGTCTCAATGGGGTGATCCTTTTTCCATTTGAGAAACGACTCTCTCGCTTCCAGCAACCACGTATCGTGATCATCTTCGGTCAGATCGAGAATATATTCGCCCAGCGCTATCGCTGTGCTGAAGGTGCGAAACCCGTGCCAGCTCGCATACTCTTCCCCAAGCAGGAAGCCGATTTCCTTAGCTCTATCCCGGTGCTGCTTCTCTTCGTTTGCCATCTGCCCTCTTCCTTCTCAACTGCTACGCGGGAAAGTACCGTGCAGCCGGAGACGAGTCAAGCAAAATGCCCTGAAAACAGGTTTAGGTGTGTTGCGCAAGAGATTCGCGTTTTGATGATTGCAGAGTGTCGCAAGAAATAGCGTTATATCCGGGGGCGAAGTGCCACTACAAGTGCCACCAGAATCTAGAAGAGATCCTGGTAACCGGAGAATCCATTTGCCCAGTCTCTTTCGAGTGCGTTAAAGACAAGATTCACCCAATTGGTATCGCCTTGCGCAGTGGGACCCACATATTTGTTGCCTTGCTCGAATGTCTCCAGGCGGATTTTCATGACATCTTTCATGCTTTCGTAATAACCCACGGGCGACAGGTGGCTTGGTATTGGATCCACATGGACCTCTCCATCAAAACCCACCCACAACATGTGATGCGCAGCATCGTCATCAGCCGCGCTAAGCAACTGTTGCAGTTCAGCGCGCGTAGGCTTGTTGTTCATATTCATAAACTCTTCCTCCGCCCAATTTTTGCCGAGCATGAGAAGACTACCAGCGTCTCGGTGGAAAAGTTCAGCCGCCGTGGTTGACGCATTTCTCGCCGTAGCGCGTAAGCCACTCTTTCGCAGGAACATTGAATCCACCCTTTGCGAAGTTTTGGCAACGGCTTCCGGCCTTTGTTATTGCGACACAACGCACCGACCACTCACTCCCAGTCCATTCACGGTACTGCTCGATGGTAAGCCCGTGTGCGTGTGCCTCGAACTCTTCCCGGTTCTCAGCAAGAACTACAAGCTCCTCGGGCGTCGCAAAGTAGTCCAGCCCGGTCATCGGACTGTTTAGTGGCACAGAGAAATGGACACCCAATCTCGCAAGAGACCGGAGCGTCTCCAGGTCAAGCTCTGGCATAAATACACCTCTAGTAGCGAGAGCTTACCAGACGTTTAGATTTTCCACCCGGTATCAAGCCGCGCTTGCAGTAGAGGCGGTAGCATTCGGTTAGAAGTCGGCGTGTAAGGTGAGAACTTCAGTGGACCACGTGGTCTGCAAGATCGGAGCACGTTTCCATGAGCGCTGTTTGGCAGGAATTCCTCACACCCATCCTTGCTCTCGCTGGGATCGGCGGAACACTTGGCGGCGTATACATCGGGCAGCGCATGGCGCAGAAGTGGCAGCGTGAGCAATGGGTACTGGACAATCGGAAAGAAGAGTTCCGTGAGTTACTCGACGCCTTGTCCGAATCGTTGCGGGTTGAGATGAAGCTTTACACAGGTCTCGTGATGTCGTCCCAAGAGGAGCAATTGCTCGTGGAAACGCACTCCAACACGATGCGGGTCATCCGCAGCCGTATTTTCGTGGCAGACCTAGCCAACAACTCCCAGTTCGAGATGCGGTGGGCACAGGCGCTAAAGGACCATCAGTTCTCGCTTGACGTTGCGCCACTAGCCGCCACGTATTCGAAACTCCGAATGGAAATCATCAGGGCCGCGCTCTCGGGCTAGTTTGCCTTGCGGCAATCCGGCACTTCACGCCGAAGGGCAACCAGAGCGCATGTAGGGCGCACAGCAAGGGTTAGTTCACCAAGTAAGTTCGGCTTCTCTTGCATCTGCTTCCGTGAACTTCAGGTATTTGCTCGCGTCCTCGAAAGGGATCACCTCACTTGTGATGTCGGAGATATCGCCTACGTCAAGGGTGACGGGCTTCGTTCCATCCGTCTGTATCACGAAGCGAAACTCTTTCTGGTATGAGTAGCGGGCCGCTTTGCTGAAGCGTCCGAGCTGGCCTGTATAGGTCTCATCATCGTAGTACGTAACGCGTTGCCACCAGATGGCGAAGCCTTGGAGCTTCGCGGCCTCTACCACTCGGCGGATGAAATCACCAGTGTTCAATATTAGGACTAGCGAATCCCCGAACCACTCATATTTTGACGGGAATATTTCACCCGACAGTGGGTCAGAGATTGAAGTGAGACAGAAGACGTTACTGCGATATGTTTCGTTCATTGCTAACGTCACGGGTCCTGCAAGCTCTTCAGGCGCTACGTCAAACCGTCCGAATCCCGGTGCCTCGAAAGACATGCGAAGGTCCCGGGGCTGAAATATGTGACTTATTCCTTCTAGACGGTCGGCGCGTGCGGGATCAGCCTCCAGATCCCGAAAGTAGCTCAGAGTATTCATATAGAGCTGCCCCTTACGGAACTGCTCCATGCGCGCTTTCTGACCCAGCTTTATCAGTGCAAAAAAGAGGTTCCCGTGTTTGTCTTTCATTTAGACATTCTATTAGGCCTGGGACGCCGCGCATCTCGTGCGGCGGCCAACGCGTAGGCGGCTTTCACGCTTCCCTTCGGCGTAGCCTTTCGGTTGCGAGCATTTCATTTGACTGCCAGCCGATTGAGGACGCGCTCATAGACGGCGCGCGGGATGCGAATGCTGCGATAGCTCCGCTTGTGTAGAGACTCGGGACGCCCTAGCACCAGGACGCCACGCTCGCGTTCAAACAGGCGTGTGACGGTTTGCCGGGACCACCCGGTGAGGGTTGCGACTTCAGCAACCGTGAGGGCCGGTTCCTCAGTCATTGGAATCCGTGCGTGTGTCTGGCAGACCAAAGATGCGCTCCAGCTCAGCCACGCTCGTACACGGCGGCTCCCCGTTCGTCAGACGTTCGCGCAGGTCACTAGGCAGACGGCGGAGCTGGGCTTCCGTAAGCGGCTTTTCCACGACGAAACTGCCAACGAGTCCGGTGGGTCCGTAGCTCTTCCACACGGCGCGCAAGCTGCGGTGGTCGAAGGTGGTGACGGTGGTCGTAGGGTGGATGAGCCAATGTGACATGTTTCCTCCAAAGGGAAAGTAGTTGATGGAGGCAGTTGACCATGCCCGCGGTTTTCTGTCAAGTAGTTGATAACAAAATACTTATAACTACAATCTTACGACTGCAATCTTACGAATCCATTTCGTACAGGTGCGCCGCCAAATCCGGGAGCGCAAAAAATATACGAACCTACGCCGCCGCCAAATGATTCCTTTATTCAACAGGGACTTGCAACAGCTTCCACGGTTCGCGGCACAGGTACAAGCACAGGATGGCCGCTGCCTCGATTGCAATTGCGATCCTGTCGCGGTAAACAGATGTTTAGAGGGACAAATAAATAATGAATGGCATAGGGGCCGGAGTAGGTTCAAGTCCAGGCAGGCGAAAATAGTTGAACCTACGCCCTTCTTAGATATCTCCTCTTGCTACAGGTAGTTGGGATGAGGCCCGCCCCGCCTGAGCACAGACGTGACCGCTGGTCGCTTGCAAGCGCACCCGCTCGGCGGTACAAAGACATTTAGAGAGCCAAAAGGAATGCAAACGTCGATTAGCTTGACGGCACCACACCGGAAGGAAGGCAGCAATGTATAACTTGGCCGAAATGAGCAAAGCGGAGAGCAGAGTTTACATCGTTGCAAACGCTGACGGCACTGACGCTGAATTCATCCCAATGGACGCGCTAGAGGCAGGCTTCCAGGACTTGGCCGCACGCAGGCCGGGGATGCAGGGGCGTCTAGCAGGCGTAGGAGTGGCCGGGCTGGTTGGCGGCGTGCCCGTTGTGCAGCTCCGTCAAGATCCCGATGACTTCATGGTGGTGGTTCGACTGACAGCAGCCTTTTCGCAATACGTTGTAGATTGCCGTGAAGTGCCCAACGTGGAGACGGAGACGCAACCGCATGTTGGTGACAGCGTGGTTTGGTGTGAGGCGCTGTACGCGCTTCCCGACACGCGCTTTGAGCTGTAGCCGAACGTAAGCCGTAGCACTTCGATTCGTACTCGGATTCCTCGCATATCGCTTCTCGACAAAAAGTTTGGTGCGCCTGTGGTTTAGGCCATCGAAGGCGGCTTCTTGTCGCTTGGAGTCTTGCTGGCTGGAGAAAAAGCTCCGGTCCATGCGCGATAGCGGGCACAGTACGTGTCCTGGAGACGTGCGGGAAGTGGCACCGAACGTGGCGGCGGGGAGACGCCCCACAACCTAATCTGCCGCACAGGGAGAAAGCCCTGTGCCATCACGACGGCATCCCCGAGTACCGGGTTGGTGAGGCGTGGCGCTGGCGGTGATTTTCTACTCACCCCGGCACAGCAAGTTAGAGGACTTCACATGTTGAATCTTACGGAATTGAAGCAGGAACACCGCGCAGAGTTGGACAAAGCAGAAGCCATGCTTGGTGACCGTGGTCACGTAATGACAGCCTCCGAGGAGGAGCAACACAACGGCGCGATGACGCGTGCGCGTGCGATTGAAAAGCAGATCAGCGCGCGGGTGTCTCAGAGCACCATCCGCACCATGTTCAACGCAGACGGTAGACCGTCGTGGTTGTTTGGCGGTGGCGCTGGCGGTGATGGCGCGGCAGCCGTCAACGGTGCAGCCAGCGGCTTCATGGCAACGTACTCACCCGCCCTGAACGCGCAGGACACGGGCAGGCCGGAATACAAGAAAGCACTTCACAGCTTTCTCTTGAGCGGCGGCAAGGTCGCTGGTGAGGAGCTGGTAGTCGGTGCGGACGGCACAGGCGGATATCTCATGCCCGGCTCTGAGCAGTTCACACGGCAGCGCCGCCCCAACAGCTCCTATACAGGTCCGCGTGCGAACGCAGCTCTGTATGAGGGCACGCAGGGCAGCTCCACCACTGCCGGAGGCGATGTAATCAACGTCCCGACGTGGCAGCAGATTGTGCCCTTGGGCGTCCCGGACTTGGCTCTGTATGACGCCAGCCTGTTGATCCCTACGGCAACGGACATCAAAGTCCCGAGCCAAGCATCGTTCGGCGCAAGCGCAATCAAGGCCGAATCCAACGGCACCGTGAATGTCTTTGGTGGATCCGATCCCACCCTTGGACAGACGTTGCTGTCTGCGTTCATGGTCGGTGCGGCCCGCGTGGTGAGCTGGGAACTTCTCCAGGATGTACCGATGTTTCAGCAGTTCGTTGTTGAGGACTTGCTGATTGGACAGCGGCTCACAGAAGGCGCGCTTCTGGCAACCGGCACCGGTTCTGGGCAGCCCCAAGGCATCCTGGGCAATACCGGGAACGGCACCAACACGGCGTATGAGCTGTTGGGCACGTCAGCGGACGGACTGACGCTCATCAACGCTCTGTATGACGTGGTGGCTACGCTCAAGGGCGTCTATCAGCCCAACGCGGCGTGGTTCATGTCACGTGCCACCGCGCTGGCTATCAGGAAGGCACAGGCACAGGCAAACCTCTACGTTCCGATCGTTACGACGGACGCGAACGGAGATATGCGCATCCTGGACAAGCCTGTCCTTTTTGACAGCAACATGCCGAGCTTGCCCACTTCAACCACTGCGGGCGTGCTGCCTATCCTGTACGGCGATATGAAGGCCGCCAACATGATTGGTGTTCGTGGCGGAGCTGGCATCAACGTCAAGATCCTGGATCAGCCGCTTGCGATGCAGGGGCAGCTTGCCATTCTGGCGTATCGCCGGATTGACAGCCGCATCCGTCGGTCGGAGGCCGTGCAGTCCGTCAAAATCAGCCACGTCTAGTAGCTGGTTTCTAAGCAGAAGGGGCCCTTTTACACCGTGGCGGCGCTCCTTACTTCAACCCGGCTTGGCGTCACACCCAGGCCGGGTCTTTTTCAGAGAACCAAAACAGAAAGGGATTCCTTATGTTTGAAAGCTACGATGGTGAAAGATTTTGTCAGACGTTGCCCGGCCAAGGCTGGCAGGTGCTAGTTGATTGGGATTGTAAGTCGTTGGACTTGGATGCGGGTGACCCGCGCTTCACGCTGGAGCCGGTAGTTGCGTGGGCCACGGTCAAAGTGGAACGTCAAAGCGCCGACAAAAAACGAGCGTGGACACCTCAGATTTTCGTGCCCATCGTTCGCTCAACCTCTTGCGATGAGCTGGTGTTGCTAGATTCAACCGCCCATCGCTTCATCAAGTTTACGTATCTAGCTCCGGGCGAGGAACTGGCAGACGCTCACTTCGCGTTGTTGAAGGGTGGCCATCGCAAGGGAGTTGAACCTCGTGGCTAGTCCAACGCTAGATTACGAAGCGGTGTTGGCCGCGATACGTAAGGCACACAGTGAAGGCGTAAAGCGGAGGGATGCCGTGGGCCACCTCTTCAGTGTGTACCAGAGTCGCAGTTGCGCCGCCGGGCGAGACCTTACGCGAGCAACTAATGCCGTCTATGGACCGTATGATGCCGCGTCCCAAACTCCCGCCTGGATGGACCGGTACATGACGGAGCACGCCTACTTGAACGTCAAACCGCCTGAGTTTCTGGTGGACGGCTTCTTGGTCAAGGGATCCATTGCCATGCTTGGCGGCCCGGTGGCGCAAAGGAAAAGCATCATTGCTTTGAACATTGCACACGCACTCTGTACGGGTGAACCACTTTTCGGATTCTTCCAGGTTGCAGAGAAACCAACACGCACCGTGTACTTATGCCCGGAGATGGGCGCGGCATCGTTCGTCAAGCGCGTCGGGCAGATTGGGCTTGGCGAGTACGTTGGCAAGACGTTGTTCATTCAGACAATGAGTGAGCAGCCAACGGCGTTAGATGAACTGAATGGGGAACTGCCCGGAGCCGTTGTAATCGTGGACACCATCACCCGCTTCATTGAAGGTGATGAGAACAAATCGGAGGACATGAGGCGGTTTGCTCAGAAGGTGTTCCGCCTTGTGAATGCCGGTGCAACCGTCGTGCTGTTGCATCACAGCAAGAAAGGATCAACAGGGAATCTGGATGATGGCTTACGTGGCAGCTCTGAGTTGGCCGCATTCGTCGATTCTTGTTGGGTCACGGAACTGGAGGACCGAACCAAGCCGTATGAATCACTGTCAAAGGTGCGGAACGTCAAGCAACGTGACTTTGAATCAGATCCATTCCAACTCAAACCGTCTCCAGGTTCGTTCTATCTGACGATGGAAGGTGACCCAGCGCCGGAGGTTGAGATCAAGGGTAGGAAAAACCAAGCGGCACGTGATGCGCTAGCGGACATCGTGAAAGCCAACCCCACTATCGGGATATTGAAAGCCATCAAGGAGCTAGCAAGACTAGGGCACCGGAAGGGACCGAAGGATGTGACTAGGTGGCTATGTGAGCTGCGCGGTTCTGATTCCGGAACCAAGCACGTGTCTGATTAGGCCATATTTCCGTTCACGTATCCCTTAGAGATAGAGAAGATATATATATACACCACACTCACCCACACTTCGTGTGTGTGGGGGATGTGATGTAGGAATGTCGGACGAACGAGATGCCCATATCTAGCCCACGGTTGGGTATGGCATCCGTTCCTAACTGGCAGCATTCAGTAACGATTGAGCAGTTCAGCACCTTGAACAAGCGGTGTACGTTGTGCGAATGCTGCATGTGGATGAACGAATGCACGCCTTTTGAATGAAATGTAAGTCATTGATAGCAAATGATATGGGGGTGGAGCAAAATGTTGAAAACACCATCTATAAAGAGCGCCGCAATCCTGAAATTTACATAAACGAATAATTCTGAGAATGTGGACGATTTACCACACTTTTTGAGGCTTTCTTACCACACATAAATAACGATTCTGAAGGGCTGCATGGTGCAAGGGGAGAGGCACCTGGATTGGAGCAACGCAGTGGACACCAGTGACGTACTGACGCTAGCAGAAGCAGCCGCGCTCCTACGCGTGCATCCAGTGACCCTCCGCAAGCGGGCAGCCGCGTGGGGTGTGCCACATAGACGGCTTGGTGCGGAGTGGCGCTTCTCACGCGCGGTGTTGACGGCCTGGATGCAACAGCGAGACGCGGCGTAGACGGACGTTATCCACCAACGCTAGGCGGTATGATCGCGTGGAGGTGAGAGATGAGCGTAGAGATTAGCCCGACTCAACAGAAGCGTGTAGATAAGCATGAACGGCTGCTCCGGTATCTCGGGAGCGACCGACCAGAGTGTCATGAGTGGGACCCCGAAAAGGACGAACTTCTCGACTTCAAATCGATGACCGACACAGAGGTCACTCTCTACCTTGCATCATCCGACTAAGAGCTGCTCCGCAACGGTGGCGTTAGCAGCTCGCATCTCCGGCGTGAGGGTCTTGCCGTAGACGTTCATCGTTGTCTCTATGTCCGAGTGGCGCATTAGGTCCTTCATCTGTGCCGGGCTGACTTTCGCAGATGCCATCCAGGACTTATAGGAATGGCGGAACGTGTGCCACCCAAGGTTGGCTATCCCAAGCCGAATCGCAGCGGGCTTGATGTGCTTGGCGAGGCTGGTTGAATCGCTGTAGGGACTGCCCGTCTTGGCGCTGGCGAACACCCACGGCCACTCATGGGCTTGCCGGGTTTTGAACTCGCGGAGCAGCTTGCAGAGCATCGGGTGTACCGGGATTTCGCTGGCGGATGCGTCCGTCTTAGGTGTGTTCTGGACGCGCCCATGCGTGAAGACTTGGCCGATGGACAGCGTGTACGCGTCGAAGTCAAAATCCTTCCACTTGAGGCCAAGCGTTTCACTCACACGGAGGCCAAGACAGCCGCACACCAGCACCATGAGGTTGTATGGTTCGGGCAGCTCCGCCACCAGCGCACGGAACTGCTCCGGCGTAATGATCGTGATGGCCTTCAGTCGCTTCGTGCTGCCCTTGACGCGGACAAGCTGCATCGGGTTGCGCACCACCGGGATGTACTCCCACAGCATTGCAAGGTCCAATAGCTTGGATACCATATTCCGCGTCCGCGCCTTCGACGCCGCGCCGAACGGTAGCTCCTCCAGCCACTTCTTTACGCCCATCGCAGTGACATCCGCTAGCTTCACGTCTTTCCAACGAGGCTTGATGTGCAGGTCAATGAGGCTCTTGTTTGTTGTCTGCGTCGAGTGGCGGAGGGTAGGGAACTCCTCCACCATGTAACGGTCAATGACTGTCCCGAGTGTTGCGCCGATCTTGGCCGCCAGCGTCCCGGCGTTGAGGGCGGAGAGCTGGGGTTCTACAGCCTTGCGCACGTCGCGCTCTGTCGGGTACTTCACAGAGTCGAACGTCTGGACCTTGAGTTTACGTTTGCCATCGGTAGCCGTACTATAGAAACGGAACTCCCAAGCGAAACCTTGGGAACGTGGAACCTTGCGGACGCTGCCATGCTGGTATCGCTCACGATTGAATCTCATCTTAGCCCTCGGGAAGATGAGCTAAGTGTAGCAAGCATGGTGTTTGATGGTGTTGTGTAGGGTGATGTAAAGCACGTAAGTTGTTGTAGGTAAACAGCTTGCGGGAGTAGTTCAGTGGCAGAACGTCAGCTTCCCAAGCTGAATGTCGCCGGTTCGATCCCGGTCTCCCGCTCCAGTCTTTCCCGTGCCGATCGCGCACAAACACAAAGGCCGCGCTCCTAAGCGCGGCCTTTGTGTTTGTGCTACTTCCTGTTTCCTACTTCCTGTCTCTCACTGCGCGGCCGGCTTCGCACTCGCCGTCTGCACCTTCTGCTCCGACGGCAGCGTATGATTCTCCAGCGCCAGCGCCTCCGGCATATAGTTCAGCGCCGCATTCACCTGCGGATCCCACTCTGTAATCACCCGGCTGCCCGCCGCCTGGCCAAACTGCGCCGTGAACAACTCGGTCTTGATCCGCGCCTTCACCCATTCCACGTTATCGGCAAACTCCTTGTCGGTGAACTCCACGTTCTTCGACTTCAGAAAGTCCTTGAACTCCTGTTGCAGCGCCGCGTCCACCGTCATGTCCTTCGCTACCGTGTGGGTCGCCAGGTAATGCCGGCTGAAGTCCGAGAACGCGTAGTGAATCAGCATCTCGTCCTCAAAGTGATTGTTCTTCAGCGCCGCGATCTTTTCATCCGGCGTAATGCCGCCGCCGCCATACACGGTGCGCCCGGCATCGGTCTTCACCACTTCCTTATTCGTCTCGTTGGCCGGCTTCGCTCCATCGCGCACGTAGTAGTAGTCGTACAGCGAAACTCCATCGTAGTTACGCTGGATCAGCCGTCCCGAAGGCGTGTAGTAGTGATACGTCGTCAGCGCCAGGCCACTGTCTTCCGAGATCGGAAACACGGTCTGCACCAGGCCCTTGCCAAACGTCGTCTCGCCCACAATCAGTGCGCGATCGTGATCCTGCAGCGCGCCCGAAATAATCTCTGCAGCCGATGCCGTATTCCGATCCACCAGCACCACAATCGGGTAATGCGTATTCGATCCGCTCGGCACCGTGTACACCTGGTCCGGGAACACGCCCTTCCGCGCCCTCTGCGACACCACCACATCGCCCTTCTGCAGGAACTTGTCGCACACATCCACGGCCTGGTTCAGCAGCCCGCCCGGATTCTGACGCAGATCGATCAGCAGCCCCTGCAGTCCCGGCCCAAACGAATCCAGCGCATGCTGGACTTCATTGGATGTGGTTTCCATCTCGCCCGTGATCCGGATATACCCGATCCCCGGCCGGATCATGAACGCCAGGTCCACCGACTTCTCCGGAATCTCATCGCGCATCAGGTCAAACGTCAGCGGCTTGGCCGACCCCTCGCGCATCATCGTCACCGCCACATGCGTCCCCCGCGGTCCCTTCAGCAGGGAAGCCACGGCGGCCGTATCCATATGGTCGGTCGGCTTGCCATCCACCGACAAAATCACGTCGCCCGGCCGAATCCCCGCCCGATACGCCGGCGTCCCTTCCATCGGCACCACCACCACCACCTTGCTGTCCTGCAGCACGATCCGCATGCCCACGCCGTAGTACTTGCCGCTCTGTTCCTCGCGCATCTCCGCATACGACTTCGGATCGTAGAAATTCGAGTGCGGATCCAGCACATGCAGCATCCCAGGAATTGCGCCGTCGTAGATCGCCTTGTCGACGTGGTCCTTATCCAGCTTGTTCGCGTAGTTCGCCTCCACCAGCGCATACACGTCCGTAAACTGTTTCATCGAGTCGCGCAGCTGCGACTCATCCGTGGCCGACTGCGCCGCCACCCGCCCGCCCACCAGCGAACCCGCAAACCCGCAGGCAGTTAGAAAGATCGTTGCTGAAAAGAGTGCGCGACGCATCGGGGAAGAAATCATGGAAGGGAAGAACCTCGGGGAGGCTGGAAAACCTCGGTCAAAACACGGGCGGACCTGCGTCATCGCAGCCGCTTCCGGTTGGACGGAGTATAACATCCGAGGGTTAGCCAAAGCCTCTCTGGCCTCCGTTCCCGGCTGCCCCCTGTCTCGCTTCTGAGACTTGGGTTTCCACAGTCCCCTGCGGCAGCAGTCCCCAACCTTGCCCCCGGTCTCCCAAACCACCGTCCGCACGGGTAGAATGAAATTGCCAGATAACCTCTACACGGCTGCGCGGTCAAATACATCAGCCGCGCGGTCAAATACGCATCAGACCGCTTGGCGAGCACCCCGCACGGGCGGTTCTGCATAAGGAACGGATGACCCAGAAGCTTACACGCATCAACCTCCAGGGCCGGTTTAACACCAAGGGCCGCTTCACGACCAAGCCCAGCATGGTAGCCACCGTCGTTCTCGCCGTCGCCGCTGGATCCGCCTTCCCTGCGCCCGCGCAGACGCAGCACCAGCCCCCCCAGCCGCCCGCCTACCAGGCTGCCGGCGCCAACTTTGAGCCGGCCTCCACGCTCAGCCTCCCGGCTATGCCCGAGCCCTCCCCCATCACCCCCAACGGCGAAGTCGTCGAAGATGCCGTCGCGCGCATCAACGACCAGATCATCACCCGCACCGAGTACGCGGCCGCCGAACAGCAGCTCCTCCAGGAAGCCCGCCAGGACAATATCTCCCAGGCCGACCTCGACGACCGCGTCAATAACCTCCTCCGCGATCTCATCGATGAGCAGCTCCTGCTCTCCAAGGGCAAGGAGCTCGGCATTACCGGCGACGCCGAAACCATCCGCGAGCTCGACGACATTCGCAAGAAAAACAACCTCCCCTCCATGGAGGCTCTCGAGAAGGCCGCCGCCCAGCAGGGCGTCTCCTTCGAAGACTTCAAGCAGCACATCCGCGATCAGATCATCCGCCAGCAGGTCGTGCGCGACCAGGTCGGCAGCCATCTCAACATGACCCACACGGAGGAGATCGCCTACTACAACGCCCACGCCCAGGACTTCGCCGTCCCCGAGCAGGTGCACCTCAGCGAGATCCTCATTCCCACCCCCGAAAACGCCACCCAGGCCGACCTCGACGCCGCCCTGGCCAAGGCCAACGAAATCGCCGGCAAGCTTCGCGCCGGTGCCAACTTCGCTGCCCTCGCCCGCACCGACTCCGGCGGCCCCAACGCCGCTGGCGGCGGCGACCTCGGCGACTGGAAGCGCGGCACCCTCGGCGACGTCCTCGAGAAGGCTACCTTCCCCCTTCCCGTCGGCGCTAATACCGATCCCATCCGTACCCGCCAGGGCTACGTCATCCTCCACGTCGACTCGCACCAGAAGGCCGGCGTTCCTCCCCTCGCCGACGTCGAAGGCAAGGTGCAGGAGGCTCTCTACTTCCAGCAGCTCCAGCCAGCTCTCCGCGCCTACCTCACCAAGGCCCGCAGCGACGCCTACACCGAGATCGCCCCCGGCTTCACCGACTCCGGCGCCCCCACCAAGAAGGCCCCCACGCAGATCGCCTACACCGCCTACAAGGCGCCGCCGCTCAAGAAGAAGATCAAGCAGAAGCAGCGCATCGAGCAGGAAAAGGCCAACCGCGCCCAGGCTGAACTCGCTGCCGCGCGCGAACGCGTCGCCGAAAAGGAAGCTGCCCACGCCGCCAAGGTAGACGAGAAGAACGGCAAGCCCGTCACCGCCGTCTACAAGCCCAAAAAGATTCATCGCGAGAAGATCCGCTACGGCGAGGCTCCTGAACAGGCACTCCCCAACGGAACAGCCGAGACCGCCGTTGGCGGCTCCATCGGTGCACCCATCACCGGCCAGGCTCCCGGCGTCGCCATGGCGCCCAACGAGTCCATCACCACCATCACCACCGGCACCGGTGCGGATGAGGATAGCGCCGATCCCTTCGCCCCCAAGACCGGCCCGCAAAAGAAGGTCCGCTTCTCCAGTTTCGAAGCCCAGGCCGAGGAGCGTAGCGCCAAGGAGCATCTGACCAAGGCCGAAGCCAAGGCCGAGACGCGCCCTCTCCCCACCACGCCCACCGAGAATGCGGACGAGAAGTTGCGCGCCCAGCCTCTCGGCCTCAACGGCGACACCGTCGCCAAGCAGAAGAAGCCCAAGCACCAGAAGGGTGAAGTCAAGGAGCGCTTCGAGGAGAAGCCAAAGGAGCCCAAGGAGACCCCCAACACGGTCGCCCCCACGGTCAACCCCAACCTGGCAACTCCCGTTCCAGCACCCCCGCCGCCTCCTTCCAACCCCAGCCCCACCCAATAGCCACAACCCACCACCAAATCCAAACGAGGGCCAACCGGCCCTCGTTTCTTTTTCCCCAATTCAACAACGGAGAACGGACAACTGAGAACTGACAACTGAGAACTAACAACTAACAACTAACAACGAACCACTACCCCATCCCAGCATCCACCCGCCCCACTGTCGTATCCTTGCCTTCAGTGAAAGACTTCTTCATCGCCGACGCGGCCCGCTTCGAAAACCAGCCCATCACCAGCTACTTCCTCATCGCCGCCCTCACGGCCCGCGACAAGAAGGGAAGCAGCGGCCAGTACCTCGCCCTCACCCTCGCCGACAAGTCCGGCCAGTTCGAAGCCCGCATGTGGGACGACTTCGCCGACGTCCTCCTCACCTGCGCCGTCGGCTGCTACGTCAAAGTCCAGGGCCAGGTCTCGAAATACCAGGGCAAGTTCCAGATCACCCTCACCAAGATGCGCCTCGCCGCCGCCTCTGAAATCGACACCGCCGACTTCGTCCCCACCACCCAATACGACATCCCCTCCATGGCCGCCGAGCTCCGCAGCTACGTAGCCGCCTTCAAGAACCCGCACCTCCGCCGCCTCGTCCTCGCCTTCCTCGACGACCCCACCCTCGGCCCCGCCTTCCTCGAAGCCCCCGCCGCCAAGCGCCTCCACCATGCCTGGATCGGCGGCCTCCTCGAGCACGTCCTCCACCTCGTGCGCATCTGCCTGGCCAACGCGCCCTTCTACCCCGAAGTCGACCCCGACCTCCTCGTCACCGGCGCCATCCTCCACGACATCGGCAAAGTCCGCGAGCTCTCCTGGAACTCCAGCTTCGACTACACCCTCGAAGGCCAGCTCATCGGCCACATCTCCATAGCCCAGCGCCTCCTCCAGGAAAAAATCACCCAGCTGGACGCCGAACACCTTAGGAGTAGCAGCGGGCTTCAGCCCGCGGAAAATGATGCGGCGAACGAAGGGGCTTTAGCCCCGGGCCCTTTCCCACCCCAACTCCGCATCCTCATCGAGCACATGATCCTCTCCCACCACGGCAAGCTCGAATTCGGCAGCCCCAAACTCCCCATGACCCCCGAGGCCATGCTGCTCTCCGCCCTCGACGACCTCGAAGCCAAATTCCAGGCCCTCCGCAACGAGTTCGCCTCATCCGCCGCCTCCGGCCGCTCGCCGAACGAACCCACCGAATGGGTCCGCAGCATGGACCGCGCCCTGTTCAACTCCCAGGCCTGGCTAAACTCCCCCACCCTCAAGCCCGCCAAAGACTGACCCCGGGGTCCCGCCGTCGGCCAGATGGTGATGGCGGCCGCCACTCGCAGAAGCCTATACGCTGCCCAGAAAGGCGAGCAGGTGCCGAAAGTACACGGCCTGATCGTCCCACAGGGCCATATGACTGCCGTTCGGGCAGATGGCGGAGGTCGCGTTCGGCATCAGTGTCGCCATCTTGCGCATGTCGGCAGGATCCATCTCGTCATGATTCGAACCCAGCGTGAGCGCTTTCACCTTAATCTCATGCAGGCGGTCCCAGCGCTCCCAGTTCTTGAGATTGCCCGTCACCTCGAACTCGCTCTTGCCCTGCATCTGGTTGTAAATCTTCTCGTTCCCCAGCCGGAAGGCGCGCGTCACCGGCTCAGGCCACGGTTTCAACCGGCAGATCATCTGCGGATAGAGATCCTCCATGACGATTCGTGTGTATGCCGGATTTTCGTAGTCCTTCGCAGCCTCCAGCGCATTGAACCGCACCAGCGTTTGGGGAGAGAGCAGTTGCGTTTTCAGCGCAGCCGTTCGCGTGAGATAAGACTGAATGCCTGCAGTCATGTTGGAAATCACCAGGCCGCGCAAGTGTTGCTGGTAGTTCAGCGCGTACTCCATCGCAAGGATGCCGCCCCACGAGTGGCCGTAAAGCACAAAATGATCGAGGCCTAATCCGCGACGAACCTCTTCGACCTCGCTGAGATACCTGGGCAACGTCCAAAGCGTCGGATCGTCTGGAACATCGGAGTTACCCACGCCCAGCTGGTCGTAGTAGTACATCTCAATTCCCGCCTGCGGTAAAAAGGACTCCATGGCTTCCAGATAGTCGTGCGGAAACCCAGGTCCGCCATGCAGCAGAAGCACCTTCACCGAGCCCGAACCAATCCGTTTGGTCCACACTTTGTACTTGCCTCCGGCCACTGGAATCATGCGAATGCCCGCAACCCGAATTCCGCTGGGGTTCAAGGCGTCTGCCACAGGTGGCGACTCAAGACGGGTTGCCGCTTGCGACAGAGGAGACGTGGAGGCGGTCATGGCGATAGCGGCGGCAGAGTATTTCAGGAAGCTTCGGCGTTTCATATTCCATTAGATAGCCGTCGCATCGAATCGATTTCATTGTCCTTGGAGTGCACCCAAAACGTCACGAACTATGGATAAGGAGGCCCCTTGGTCAGGAGCGCGTTCAGACGCTTATCGTGCCCGTAGATATCGTCGAAGAAGTGCACGGTACCGTCTTCCTCCGCGACCGCCGTGACATAGAGAATAAGGACCGGAACGCTCACCGCCAGGTTTACCTGTCGATTGTCTTTGCCGGAGTCCATCGCTGCCTGTGCCCGCGCGACATTCCAGGGTTGCTGTCCATCAGGTTGATTGCGCAGCAAAAGGGCGGCTAACTCCGCTGGCTTCTCCACCCGAATACAACCTGAGCTGAAGTCACGTCGCGACTTGGCAAACAACTCGGTCGATGGAGTGCTGTGCAGATAGACGGAATGAGAGTTGGGAAACATGAACTTGACCAGCCCAAGCGAATTGTTTGGACCGGGTTTCTGACGTATGAAGTATTTTCCCGAGCGTAACCCGGCGACTAGATCGTCGTTTGGAGACACGGCTCTGCCGCGGGAGTCGGTTACCTCGAATCTCTCACGAGCAAGATATCCGCTGTTCTTCATGATGCCGGGAATGACTGTCCGGCGCAGAATTCCAGGAGGTACATTCCAATAAGGCCGGAACACGATGTACTGTATGTCGTCGGTAAAAACTGGCGTTTTGGTTGGAGCGGCCTTGCCCACAACGACCTTCATGCTGAGTGCGAGCTGATGATCGTCTGAGTAGGCCCTCAGACGAAACTCCGGAATGTTGACCAGAACGGGAGGCTGCTGAAACTCGGTCGGCATCCATCGCCACCGTTCTAACGCGTCATCGATTTGCTGCACGCGCTCGCTGAGCGGAGTGTTCAACTCTCTTAAAGTCGCCGCATCTAATTTGCCGTCGGTCGCAAGGCCATGTCTTGCCTGAAAATGTTTGACCCCTTCTACAAGGCCTCCGCTATAAGAATCGAAACTTCCACCCTGGGGAAGGTCTCCAAGCAACCGCAATCGCGCTGCCAGCTGAGCGGTTCCTGTATAGGGATCGCCGGGAGCGACAGTTTTGGCTCCGCCCGGCACCTGTGCGCCGTCGCCTTTGGCTGCCAGGGCGACGTATTGCTTCAAGCTAGCTTCGATGCGGCGATAGCCGGCATACGGCGGTTCAATCTGATCCAGTACGGATTCAACGTTGCCCGCGTTCACAACCTGTTGCGCAATAAATTCTGGAAGATTATATTTTTTTGACTTCACGTCGATGCCGAACTTTAAATGTTCGGGATTAATTCGACCGATCCGCAGATCCGAGATGTACCGCATCGTCGCCAGCGTCAGAGAGGCATCGAACGAAGCTTGAACGGCAGCCGATGCATCTTTGAGCGACTTCGATTGCCTTGCCAGACCTTCCGCATCATAGTCGCCGGGATTCAGCCCTTTTAGGCGGCTTGCGCGCAGAGCCCCAATCAAATAGGTCGCTTGCGATGTCGGCTGATCGTCCTTAATCCACAATGGCGCGAAGCTTGCCGCTTCATAAAGTCTCTTGACCTGCTCCCGGTATCCAGCGGAGCTAAGGTTGTTTCCCAACTGTCCTTTCGCCAACATCCCGCGCAATTCCGCCGCGATTGCGGAGGAAACAGCGGCGTCCGCAGATACATTCTGTATGAAAAGGCCAGTCGCAGGAAGCCCGAACTTACTCGATCCACCGCCGTGGAAGCAGATCAAAATCAGCGATACAAGCAATTTTCTCGAATACATTGGACCCCAGATCGAGAAGCGGAGTTTAGGAAATCGGCTCTTTCCTGTTAGCGGCAATAGTAAATCACGATGCCTGGATTCATTGGCCCGGCCTCACCGGGACCCCCATCAGCTTCCACCCCGCGCGCGAACTCCCTCGCTGTGCGCGCAGCACCTTATAATCGTTAATTCATGCTTCGTTTCTCCACAGCCGGCGAAAGTCACGGCGAATCCCTCGTAGCCCTCGTCAGCGGTCTACCCGCGGGCATCCCGGTAGACCAATCCTTCCTCGACCACGAGCTCTGGCGCCGCCAGCAGGGCTACGGCCGCGGCGGCCGCATGCGCATCGAGCGCGACACCGCCCACATCCTCTCCGGCGTCCGCCACGGCCATACCATCGGCTCGCCCATCGCCATGACCCTCGCCAATAACGACTGGAAGAACTGGGAAGAGATCCTTCCCGTGGCCGAAGGCGACCCCGAAAAACATAAGGCCGTAACGAGCCCGCGCCCCGGCCACGCCGACCTCGCCGGCGCCCTCAAGTACAACTTCCCCGACGCGCGCTACATCCTCGAGCGCGCCTCCGCCCGCGAATCCGCCGCCCGCGTAGCCTGCGGTGCCGTAGCCAAAATGCTTCTCCGCGCCCTCCACATCGAGGTCGCCAGCCACGTCACCCGCGTAGGCAGTGCCGAACTCTCCCGCGAAGCCACGTTTGCCGAAATCGCCGCGCTCGCCAGCAGGGAAGACGTTCTCCTCGCCTGCGTCGACCCCGAATCCGAGGCCCGCATGAAGGCCGAAGTCGACGTCGCCCTACGCACCGGCGACACCATCGGCGGCATCTTCGAGGTCGTCGTCCACGGCCTTCCCCCCGGCATCGGCACCCACGTCAACTGGGACGAGCGCCTCGACGGCCTCCTAGCCCAGGCCGTCATGAGCCTTCAGGCCGTCAAAGCGGTCGAGCTAGGCCGCGGCGTCACCGCAGCCTCCTCCCCCGGCTCCAAGGTCCACGACGCCATCACCTATTCCAGCGGCGACGTAGGCGAGCTGGCCACCGAAGGTGGGCAGTCCTTCACCAAATTCACCCGCGAGCACAACAACGCCGGCGGCCTCGAAGGCGGCATCTCCAACGGCGAAGACCTCGTCATCCGCGGCTACCTCAAGCCCATCTCCACCCTCCGCCGCCCCCTCGCCTCCGTCTCCTTCGAAACCCGCGAGGCCACCAAGGCATCCTATGAGCGCTCGGATGTTTGCGTGGTCCCCGCCGCCGGCGTCGCCGCCGAAGCCATGGTCGCCCTCACCGTCGCCCGCTCCCTGCTCGAGAAGTTCGGCGGCGACAGCCTCACCGAACTCCACCGAAACTACTCTGGCTACTGCCAGCAGATAAAATCGTTTTAGCCTCACCCAAAGCCTACTGACCGATACAGAACATGCCTACCGACACCAAGCTCGACGACAAGGAAACCAAGAAGCTCGCGCGCATCGCCACCCGCGACGCCGTCCGCAAGTCTGCCCCCAGGCTCCACGAGGTCATCAAGTACCCCGACCCCATCCTCCTCCAGAAGGGCGAGCCGGTCACCGAATTCACCCCCGAGCTGGCCCAGTTCGTCGACGAGATGTTCGACAGCATGTACGCCGCCGAGGGCATCGGCCTCGCCGCCCCCCAGATCTCCGTCTCCAAACAAATCACCGTCATCGACATCAGCTTCAACGAGCGCCCCGAAGATCGCCTCGTCCTCATCAACCCCGAAGTCATCGACCGCCGCGGCAAGCAGGTAGAAGAAGAGGGCTGCCTCTCCCTCCCCGACATCCGCGAAAAAGTAGCTCGCGACGCCTGGGTTAAAGTCCGCGCACAGAACGTGAAAGGGGAAGTCTTTGAAGTAGAGGGTACAGAGCTGTTGGCGCGCGCGATGCTCCACGAAATCGACCACCTCCACGGCATCCTCTTCATCGATCGCCTAAGCCGCCTCAAACGCGACCTCGTCCTTCGCCGCATCAAGAAACTGATCAAGAACGGCGACTGGTAGACCCGGTCCTTGCCGTTGCCCTAGTTTTTCTTTCTGTCATTCCCTCTGGGAATCTGCTGATTCTTTTGCACTTGCTTTTCTGGTTGTCCTCCCGCAGGGATCTGCTTCTGTCCCTGCACCTGTCCTCGCTCCCGACACAGGCCTAGGCTAGCCCCGGCAACAAATCCCGGCAAATCCCGGCTTTCACCTCCCGGGATTTCCTCGCCAACCAAAGAGGTCCGCACCAATGAAACTAGTCTTCTGCGGAACCCCCGAATTCGCCGTTCCCAGCCTCCAGGCCCTCATCGACGCCGGCCACGAAATCCCCCTCGTCCTCACCCAGCCCGATCGCCCCGCCGGCCGCAAGCACGAGCTCCAGGTCCCGCCCGTCAAGCAACTAGCCACCAGCCTCGGTCTCCCCGTCCTCCAACCCGAGCGCCTGAGGAACAACCCCAACCTTCGCGCGTTACTTGAACAAATCGCCCCCGACGCCATCATCGTAGTGGCTTACGGCCGCATCATCCCCCAGTGGATGCTCGACCTCCCGCGCTTCGGCAACATCAACGTCCACGGCTCGCTCCTCCCCAAATACCGTGGAGCCGCCCCCATCCAGTGGGCCGTCGCCCACGGCGAAACCGAGACCGGCGTCACCACCATGCTCCTCGACGCCGGCCTCGACACAGGAAATACTCTACGTTTCCACAGCCTTCCCATAGGCCCCGATACCACCTCTCCAGAGCTTTATCCACAACTTTCAAAGATCGGCGCAGGCCTCTTACTACAAACCCTTTCCAGCCTGGAGCAGGGAACCATCGTCCCCCAACCACAAGACAACGCCGCCGCCACCCTGGCCCCCATCCTCACCCGCGAAGACGGCCGCCTCGATCTAACCCACCGCACTGCACAGGAAACCTACAACCGCTGGCGAGGCTTCACCCCCTGGCCCGGCGCCCACGCCCTCTTCCGCGGCAAACGCTTCCTCATCCACCGCCTCCATCCCGCCACCTCCACCCCAGCCCTCGCACCCAACCACCTCGCCTTTTCCACAGGCCAGCTTCTCGTAGGCGCCGCCCAAAACACCGCCCTCGCCCTCGACGAAGTCCAGTTAGAAGGCAAACCCCGCCTCCCCGGCCCCCAATTCGCCAGGGACTTCCAACTCCACCTCGACGAGCATCTGGAATAGACCATACATCCTTGGAACCATCACTTACAAGTACTTCATAAACCATCACTTCCAATACAAATGACTGAAATCCAACTCGCACGGACGATCATGAGCAAGTCAAAAAGCTAAAAGCCAGAAGCCAGAAGTAGCGAACCACTTTTCCACGGCCCCACCAATCTCCACATGCCCAAGCCCCCCTCCTCTAACTCGCGCCGCCACAAGCCCCGTATGCAAGACTCTGCGCAAAACCGCCCTCCCGCGCAAAGTTCTGCACAGCCTCAGCCGCCCGCGCACGCCCCCATCACCCCCGCCCGCTCCGCCGCCTTCGCCATCCTCCTCCGCGTAGCCGACACCTCCGCCCACTCCGACGACCTGCTCCACGGCCCCGGTATGTCCGCCCTCTCCCAGGCCGACCGCAACCTCGCCCACACCCTCGTCCTCGGCGTCCTCCGCTGGCAGATCGCCCTCGACGCCCGCATGCTCCCCCTGCTCCAACGTCCCGACCAGGCCCTCCCCACCCCCGTCGCCACCGCCCTCCGCATGGGAGCCTTCCAGCTCCTGCACCTCGACCGCATTCCCGCCCACGCCGCCCTCTCCGAATCCGTCGAGCTCGTCCGCGCCGCCGGCCACCCTCACGCCGCCGGCATGGTCAACGCCATCCTCCGCAAGCTCACCCGCCAGCCCGGGGTCCCCAGCGGACGTTCGTTGTCCGGTGGGGTGAGCCAGCTCCCCGCCAGGCCCAAACTCTACGAGACCACCGCCGCCTTCGCCGACCGCCTCGCCCACCCCCTCTGGCTAGTCGACCGATGGGTACAGAACTACGGCCGCACCGCCGCCCTCGCCATCTGCGCGCACGACCAAGCCGAGCCCGACGACGCCTCACTCTTCACCCACGCACCCGACCTCCCCCACCTCGACGACGGCTCCCGCCTGGTAGCCGAGCTAGCCGCCGCCGCCCACCCGGCCGCCGCCCACCCGGGCTCGGCGAGTTCGGCCCCCACCCGCATCTGGGACACCTGCGCCGCGCCCGGCGGCAAGACCCTCATCCTCGCCGCGCGCCACCCTTCTGCCCCCCTCCTCGCCACCGACGCCAACCCCCGCCGCCTCCAGGCCCTCACCACCCGCCTCGAAGCCACCGCCCGCCAAACCAAAACCCTCCCCGCCGACGCCACCGCCCTCCCCGAAACCGAAGGCCTCTTCGACCTCATCCTCTGCGACGTCCCCTGCAGCGGCACCGGCACCCTCAGCCGCAATCCCGAGATCCGCCACCGCCTCCAGCCCTCCGACCTCGCCCGCCAGGCCACCCGCCAGCGCGAGATCCTCACCGCCGCGCTAGCCCGCCTCGCCCCCGGAGGCCACCTCCTCTATTCCACTTGTTCCCTCGAACCCGAAGAGAACGAGCAGGTAGTCGCCGCCGCCCTCGCAGCCGTCCCCAACATCATCACCCAGCCCTTAGACCCCATCCTCAACCACCTCATCACCACGGGCCTCCTCACCACCGCGCCGACAGGTCTACTCCGCAACGGCCAGCTCCGCACCCTCCCCGGCGCAAACTTCCGCGGCGACGGCTTCTTCGCCGCCCTCCTCCACCGCCCCTAACCTTCCTGCCTCCCACCACCAAGCAAAAAAGCAAAAAAGCAAAAAAGCCAAAAGCTAAAAGCTCAATGCGCCGTGGGAGCCGCAGGTACAGCCGCCGGAGCCACCGGCGCCACCGCGGCCCCACTCGCCCCCAGCGTCAGCCGCACCACGTCCCCCTTACTCGCCCGAAACCCCGACTCCGGCGACTGCTCCGTCACCACCCCGCTAGGCACCACAGGAGCGGCAGGCACAACGGGCGCAGCAGGCACCGCCGGCTGCCCCGGCACTACCGGAGTCGCCGGCGCCGGCGCGGGCACTGGCACTGGCGCCGCCGCCGGCACACCGCCAATCGTCGCCACCTTCAGCCCCAGTCCAATCGCCGCCCGATTCGCCGCCCCATAACTCATCCCCACAAACGACGGCATCACAAACGCACTCGACGCATTCACCGTCGAGCTCAGCAGCAAACTCACCGTCGGCTGGTCCACCCCCGCATTCGGCGGCGGCGTCTGCGCCAGCGTCATCTCCGCATCCCCCGGCGCGCCAATATGCGCCAGCGTCCCCAAATCCAGCTGCATCTTGCGTATCTCCATCGACGACTCCTGCATCGGGTTCCCCACCACATCCGGAATCGTCACCTGCTGCGGCCCCAGGCTCTCCGTCACTCTCACCTGCCACCCATGCCGCACCCGCGACCCCGCCGCCGGCGCCTGCGACAACACCCTCCCCGCCGGCACCGTCGTCGAATAAAACTTGTTCTCGATATTCAGATCCACGCCCGTGTGCAGCGCCGCCTGGCTGGCCTCCCCCACCGTCATGCCCGCAAAGTCCGGAATCGTCACCTCATGCCCATGCAGCGCAATCCGCAGCGTCAACCCCGCCGACACCAGCATCACCGCCAGCATCGCCAACCCCATCAGCGTCCATTTCAAAAACGGTTTCATCGCAGCCCCAGCATAAACGTTGTCAGTTCTCAGTTGTCAGTTCTCAGTTAGGATGCCGCCTTTCCTAACAACTGAGAACGGACAACTGACAACTCCCTCATCTCCCTCACCGCCGATTATCCGTAGCCGGCTCCGGATGAATAAACACCCTCGACACCTGCGGATGGTCCAGCCGAAACTCGCTCTCGAAGTTCGTAATCACCTCGTGCACCGCCTCCATCGGAAGATCATCCGGCAGCGTGCAATGCAGGTTCACCTGCACGCTGTTGGCCGCGCCTCCATGCCCTCTCGTCAGCGATATCTCGTGAATATCCAGGATCTCCGGAAAGTGGCTCGCGGTCGTCCTGAGCTGATGCTCCAAATTCTTGCTCGGATCAATCTGCGACGCCTCCGCGATCGTCGCCGGTTCGCTCTCAATGTGCGTCATCAAGGTAGAGATCCCAGGCACCTCGTGTTTCATCTCGATTTCCAGCGCGGTCACCACGTCATGCGCCTCGCGCAGCGTCATCGTCTCTGGAACCTCCAGGTGCTGCTCCACATGCAACGCCCCGTCATACTGCCGAACACTGACATCATGGATCGACAAGTTCGACCGCGCCGCCACCGCCCTTACCTTGTCGAACACGCTCTCTCCCAGCGAAGCCGTCGGCACTGTATGGATCACCACGTCCGCTCCCGGCAGCAATCGTTGGACGGCTTCCGTCGCAGCAAACGTAATCTGCTCCGAGCGCTGAAACGTCAGCCGCCTGGGCAGGCTCAGCGTCAGATCCACAAAATAATTCGACCCCGACCGCCGCACCCTTACCCGGTTCACCGACAGCACGCCCTCTTCCGCCTCCAGGTTGTGAATCAGGTCCCTCCGAATCTGTTCCCGCACCTCCGGCGGCGTCGCATCCAGCAGGGAATCGACCGTCTGCCGCGCCAGCCGCCACGTCACCCGCAGAATAATTGCCGCCACAATCAGCGCCGCAATCGGGTCCGCATACTCCAGCAGCGGCACATGCAGCTTCGCTCCCGCAAACGTCGCCAGCAGTCCCAGAAACACCGCGGCCGACGACCAGATGTCGGTCCCGAAGTGCACCGCATCCGCCTCCAGCGCATCGCTCCTGTGTTCCTGCGCCACCCGGTGCAGCGACCGCGACCGCGTCCAGTCCACCGCCATCGACAGCACCAGCACCGCGAACGGCCACACCGACCACTTCAAATCCAAATGCGTGTTGTGCACCATCCGCTCAATCGCCTCGCGCGCAATCCACACGCACGACCCCACCATCAGCACAATCTCAAACGCCGCCGACAAGCTCTCCAGCTTGCCATGCCCGTAGTTGTGCTCTTCATCCGCGGGCATATCCGCGGCCCGCACCGTCAGCAGCGTAATCGCCGACGCAATCAAATCAATAAACGAGTGCGCCGCCTCGCTCAGCATCCCCAGCGAGCCAGCCAGAATCCCCGTCAGCAGCTTCAGCAGCGTAATTCCCACCGCCGCCAGCACCGACGACTGCGCCGCCGATCGCTTCGCCGCCGTAGCCTGCATCTGACTCATCGGACTCATCGTTCCATGCTCCGCCCAACCTCAACCACCCGCATTTACCCCGCACCCTGTCATCCATAGCGTGGCCCGATCCTTCGCCCTGAGCATACCTGTTCAACCCCGCAAACGCCATCCACGCCCGCCATCCCGCAGGAATCTGCTTCTTCTCTCGCGGCTACTGTTGCCCTTGCCTTTGCTGTTGCCCTTGCCTCTGCTGTTGCCCTTGCCTTTGCTTTTGCTTTTGCCCTTGCAGTTGCTGTTGCCTTTGCCTTTTTAGTTGTCATCCCGTAGGGATCTGCTTCTTCTTTTGCCGTTGCCCTTGCCCTTGCCCTTGCTGTTGCCCTTGCCTTTCTTTCTGTCATTCCCTCCGGGAATCTGCTTCTTCTTTTGCCGTTGCCCTTGCCGTTGCAGTTGCTGTTGCCCTTGCCCTTGCCTTTTTAGTTGTCATCCCGCAGGGATCTGCTTCTTCTTTTGCCGTTGCCGTTGCACTTGCCCTTGCAGTTGCTGTTGCCCTTGCCTTTTTAGTTGTCATCCCGCAGGGATCTGCTTCTTCTTTTGCTGTTGCCCTTGCTGTTGCCCTTGCCGGCTGCCCCATCCATACGCGCATGTGCGGATGGGTGGGAACGCAAGAAGCCATCCCCACCTCAAACCTTAAGCTGCAAGCTAACAACTGAGAACTAACAACTAACAACTAACAACTAACAACTGGGCCCAGACAACAAACCCCTCACGCCTTCACCCCCCGATACAGCCCCGCCGCCCTCAGCAAATACCCATCCCACGCCCCATCCACAAACCCCGCCTCTTTCATCATCCCCAGCATCTGCGCGGGCCGAGGAAACCGTGCCACCGACTCCGGCAGATACCGGTACGCCTTCCGCTTACCCGAAATCATCCCACCCACCACCGGCAGCACATGCTGAAAATAAATCCCATACCCAAACCCGCGCAGCCCATCCGGCTGATTGCACTCTAAAATCCCAATCCGCCCACCCGGCGCCAGCACCCGATAAATCTCCGCGAGCCCCTCCGCATAATTCGTCAAATTCCGAAACCCGAACGCCGCCGTCACCAAATCAAAACTCCCATCGGCATACGGCAGATGCATCGCATCGCCCTTCACCCAAACCGCATTCGCGCCCGCATACTTCACCCGCGCCCGCTCCAGCATCTCGCCAGAAAAATCCAGCCCCGTCACCGGCTCCGCACTCAACGGCCGCTCCTTGAGCAAGGCAGCCGTCATATCGCCCGTCCCGCAACACAAATCCAGCACACGAGCATTTGGCCGCGCCAGCACATCCCGAAAGCTCCGCGCCGCCCGTCCCCACCACCGCCGATCCAACCCCATCGACAGCAGATGATTCAGCAAGTCATAACTAGGCGCAATCGAATCAAAAATCTCCCGCACATGCGCCGCCGCCGCCGCCTCATCCGCCTCCCCACCAGGCCGCGCCCCCGGATTCACCTCATCCACAACGCTCACGCGATCACCTCGAGCGCTGACCTGCGCACGCCATAAATATCTGTCTCATCGCTTCGTTCGACGACCTCGAACGTCTCGAGGAGCGACACCTGATCCCACGTCTCCTGATACTCACCCAGCGCATTCACAAGCCACACCACATTCGGACCATCCTGCTTGTTGTAGTACCCAATCCGAAATGTATCGCCAAGCTTCAACTCCGAATCCCAATCAGGCTCGACAGCGCGCACCCGAACCACTGACCGTGGTGGAAGAATGCTCTTCGGAACCAGGTACGGTGGATCCCACAAATGCATCTTCAACGCCAACTCGACGCTGCGATTCCGCCTCAAGCCAACACCCCACGCGCCTCATCCACAATCCGCTCCGCCGCCACCATCAACTCCGCCTCCCCCACATCCTTCACCACCACCGCATCCCCAATCCCCACGGGCAGCACAAACGACCGCGCCCCGCTCCGATTCTTCTTGTCCTTAGCCGTCAGCGCCACCAACTCACTCGCCTCCGCGCTAAACCCACGCAGCGGCCCATACGCCCGAATCACCCTGTCCATCCGCTCGGCCTCTTCCGACGTCACCGTCCCACGCTTCACCGCAATCCCCACCGCCCCAATCATTCCCCACGCCACCGCCTCTCCATGCAGCAACTGCTTGTACTCCGTAGCGGCCTCGATCGCATGTCCCAGCGTGTGCCCCAGATTCAAAATCATGCGCAGCCCACCCTCACGTTCATCCGCACTCACCACCTCAGCCTTCACCCGCACGCTGGCCGCCACCACGCGCGTCAGCGCCTCCGCATCGCCCGCCAGCACCGCCGCACTCTCGCTCTCCAAAAACTCAAACAACCCGCGGTCACGAATAATCCCAGCCTTCACCGACTCCTGCAGTCCCGCCCGCAACTCCTCCGCCGGCAGCGTCCCCAGCGTCCCAATATCCGCATACACGGCCAGCGGATGATGAAACGCCCCCACCAGATTTTTCCCCGCCGCCAGGTTCACGCCCGTCTTCCCGCCCAGCGAGCTGTCTACTTGGGCAAGCGCAGTGGTAGGCACCCCCACATACCGAATCCCGCGCATATACATCGCCGCCACAAACCCCGTCATATCGCCAATCACGCCACCCCCCAGCGCCACCAGCACCGAATCCCGGTCCGCCCCCAACCCAGCCAACTCCTCCACCAGCCTCTCCACCGTCGCGAGCCGTTTATGTTCCTCCCCGGCAGGCACCATCAGCCGCGTAAGCGGAGCAGGGAAGCCCCCCTCCAACCGCGTCCCCCACAGCCGGTCAATCTCCGGCGACGTCACCACGAACGCCCGCTGCTTCCCAGCCGTCAGCCCGCCACCCAGCAGCGCATCCACCCGAGCCCCCACCAACTCCACCAGCCCCGCACCAATCTCCACCTCATACGTACCCGAGGCCGCCCGAACACCAATCACCGTAGATGCAGCCGCAGAAGTCATCGTCCCTTCAGAATACCCCGCGAGGCCGTTGTCAGTTGTTAGTTGTCAGTTCTCAGTTTCTAGTGTGCGACCGCGTCTCCTGTAAGCCCCGACATCGAGACGCCCCACGTTTCTCGCAGCAGCTCCAGATCTCTATCAACTGACAACTGAGAACTAACAACTGACAACTAAGAACTGACAACTGCCTTCCTCCCCACCACCATCGACACCCCCACCGTCACCGCCATCAACCCCGCAATCACCGCCAGCGAAACCCCCGGCCCAATCTCCACCCAATCCGCCAGCAGCATCTTCAGGGCGGCAAACCCCAGCACCGCCGCCAATCCAAAATGTAAGTACCTCAGCTTCGACAAGCCCGCCGCCAGCAGCACATACAGCGACCGCAGCCCCATCACGGCCATAATGTTCGACGTATAGGCAAGGAACGGATGGCGCGTAATACTCAGCACCGCCGGGATCGAATCCAGTGCGAACACCACATCGGTGAACTCCACCGCCACCAGCGCCAGCAGCATCACCGTAGCCATGCGCTGCCCATTCTCCACCACCAGAAAATGATCCTGGTTCTCACTGATCGGATGCCACTTGGTCAGCCACTTCAGCCACCCCGGAGTCCGCTCCGGCTTATCCTCGCTCGGCTCCGGCTTCAGCAACCGCACCGCCGCCACCAGCAGCAGCGCTCCAAACACATACTCGATCCAGTGAAACCGGTTCAGCAGTCCAACGCCGCTCGCGACAAATAATCCGCGCAGCACCACCGCCCCCGCAACGCCCCAGTACAACACCTTCGGCTGCTTGGCCGGCGGAATGCGAAACAGCCCGAACAGCAGCAAGAACACGAACAGGTTATCCAGCGACATCACCTGTTCCACCGCATAGCCCGCCAGGAATTGCGTCCCCCCCGTCGCGCCATACACCCGGCTCAGCACCACCGCCAGCAACAGCGCCGCCCCCACCCACATCCCCATCGCCCACATCGCCTTGCGCCGGGCATCCGGCACCGCAAGATGCACCAGGTACTCCACCCCCAGCAGGGCCACCAGCGCGACATGAAAATAAATCCAATAAGAGGTCGGAGTCATCGTGTGCCTTCAAGAAGCCTACACGCCCCGCGCCCGCGCTCTTGCTTTTCTTTCTGTCATTCCCTCTGGGAATCTGCTTCTTCTTTTTGCCGTTGCCCGAGCGAAACCCCAACGCCCGCCGTCCGCGCCGGACTACCGCGCATCAATCAGCTTCACCAGATCCAAAAACATATCCGCGGCCACCTGCAAACTAGCCACGCTCAGCTTATCCATCGTGTCCTGGTCCGTATGATGAAACGCCTCAGGATCCGCCGCCGTCCCATACTGAAAATCAATCACATCCAGCGACGGCACCCCCCGCTGCACAAACGGCAGATGATCGTCCTCAACCGCCTGCGACTCCTTGAACAAATACTTCGAGTGCCCCGTATCTCTCCCCGCCTTCGCCTCCAACTCCAGCAGCCACGCCGTCGAGTTCGTCTCCTTATCAATATTCAACTGCTTCCACCCAATCATGTCCGCCAGCACAAACGCCTTGATGTGCCCCAGCGTCCCATCCCCCGACCACTTCGCCGCAATATGCCGCGTCCCATACAGCGAATCCGTATCCGTCCACTCCCTGTTAATCGACTCCTCGCCATCGGTAAACAGCAACCAGACGGAATACCCCTGCGGCGGATGCTCGCGATAATACTGCCCCAGCGCAATCAGCAGCGCCGTCGTGCAAGCCCCATCATTCGCCCCGATAAAATGAATATCCTTCAGCCAGTAATTCGTCTCATAATGCGATGCCAGGACAATGATCCCGTCTTTCTTCCCCGGAAACTTCACAATCAGGTTATGCATCGTCAACGACCCAATCGGCGTTCGAGCCGTGAACTTGTCATCGACGAAATTCCCCTTCGCCACCTCCGGCTTGAACTGGTCCTTGATAAACGCCTCAGCCGCCGCATGCCCCGGCGATCCGATATACCGCTTCGGCGCCGCATTCACATACGCCTGCGTCAGCCGCATCACTTCCGCGCCGCTTACCCCATGCGCCTGCGCACGCATCGCAGGCGCCACAGCCAGCAACACCCCCAGCACTGCCAGCATCTTCACTCTCACCTAAGCCGCTCCCTTAACAACATCCTTCTTCTTCCGGTTCCGCGTCACAATCCAGGCCACGCCCACGCCCACGAAATACAACACCAGCATCGGCGATGCGAACAGGCACATCCCCACCGGGCTGGGATCCGGGCAGATCACCGCCGCCAGCAGAAAGATCGCCATCACTGCATAGCGAAAATTCTTCAGCAGAAACTTCGCGTCCACAATTCCGAACAGCGCCAGGAAAAAAATCACAATCGGCATCTCGAACGTAATGCCCAACCCCAGAATCACGGCCAGAAAGAATCCCGTGTAATCGTCGATCGTGATCATGTGCGTAAAATTCTTGCCGAAGTCCTGGATCAGAAACACCATCGCGCCCGGCAGCACATACCGATACCCAAACCATGTCCCCGCCAGAAAAAGCCCCACCGTCGCTGTCATGAACGGCCAGACATACTTCTTCTCGTTCTGATACATCCCCGGTGAAATAAACAGCCACACCTGGTACAGGATGAACGGCGAAGCAAGTATCGCGCCGCACACCAGCGACGTCTTGATGAAAAAATTGATCGCATCGGTAGGATGCGTCATCGTCATCTTCAGCCCGATATCCACCAGCGGCTTCTGGATATACCCCACCAGCCGGTTGCGAAACACCCACGCCACCACGAACCCCGCCGCCAGGTACCCGAAGATCCAGAACAGCCGATTCCTCAGCTCTTCCAGGTGCTCCATCAAACTCATTCCCGGCAGCTCCGCCCGGTCGTGCACCGCGGTCCGTGCGCGGTCTACCAGATCAGTCGCCATGAACTGTCGTCTCCGTTGCAGACGCTCCATTGTGCGCCGTCTCGTCCACCTCAAATCCGGGTGCCCCAGGTCCGGACTCTCGGACCTGTGTTTCCACCAACGCCGAGCCAGCCTCCACCGGTAACGTCTCCGCCGCCGGAATCGCATCCAGCAACCCCTTCAGCGCGCTACTCCGTGGCCCACCACTCGCCGCCACCGGCAACCCCGTCTTCGGCGGCATAATCTTCAACTCACCCGACACCGCAATCGGCAGCGGCGTCTTCACCCCATCCACCACCTCATACTCCGTCCCCACTCCCGTGTCCCCCACCTCAACTCCGGGTGCCCCAGGTCCCGCTTCTGAGACCTGGGCTGCCACTGAACCCTCCGCAGCTTCCACATCCGCCGCGCCCGTCTCCGAAACCTTCACCCCGTCCTCCGCAGGAATCGCCGGCGCCACGGGAGCCGCCGCCTCCATCGCCGCAATCTGCTTATTCCGCTCCGCCTGCTCGCTCAGCCGCAGCTCATCTTCCATCTGCATCTTGAACTCATTGCTGGCCCGCCGAAACTCCCCCACCCACTTACCCAGCTCGCGCGCCAGCACCGGCAGCCGCTTCGGCCCAAACAGCAGCAGCGCCAACACAAACAGAAAAATGCTGTCAGGAAAACTCGGCATACAGACTCCGATGATACGGCCTCAGCCTCACACTTGGAAGCCCAGCCCTCGCACTTGGAAGCCCAGCCCTCGCACTTGGAAGCCCAGCCCTCGCACGTGAAAGCCGCCGCCTCTTCATGAGACGTTCCTCCTCTCCCGCCGGATTGCCAAAACCTCCGTAGCGCCCGCCCTCATGAAATCTTCAGCGCCCGGCGAAACCCTTCCCCCTCCCATCCGTCCTAAGCTTCAGCACTTTCACTGTGTGCACCTGGTTCAATGAACTACTATCAGAGGGCCGCCTCACCGCCCAATGGCTATGGAGAGTTTTGACAATGGCGCCTGCATCCCGCCGCTTTGTGTTCCACCCGAACCACCCCAACCGCGCACACCTCTGCGCCCTCTTCCTGCTCTCCGCCATCACCCTGCTCAGCGGCTGCGGCAACTTCTTCGTCTGCGAAGGCAAAACCAGCTGCCCCACCACCTGTGTCGCGTCCTCTACCGTCACCTGCCCACCACCCACCACCGGCACCGGCGTCAACATGGCCTACGTGGGCAACCCCGCCAGCTCCTCCAACAATGTCAACGGCTACAACCTGGCCAACGGTAACCTCACCACCAACGCGAGCGGCGCGCCGTTCAACTTCGGCTACTCGCCCATCGCCATGGTCGTCACTCCCGCCAACACCTTCCTCTACACCGCCTCCAACCCCGCCCTCTCCACCGGCTATCTCTACGGCTACACCATCAACACCTCCACCGGCGCCCTCAACGGCCTCTCCGGCAACAGTCCCCTCATCACCGAAAGCGCCGTCTCCCTCGCCGTCTCACCCGACGGCCAATGGCTCTTCGTCCTCGACGCCAACGGCCTCACCCTCTCCGAATACTCCATCAACGCCTCCACCGGCGCGCTCACCTTCAACACCACCGGCGCCATCACCCCCGGCGCCGGCACCGTCAATAACGTCTCCAACCAGGTCGCCGTCGCTCCCAGCGGCGATTACGTCGCCGTCGCCCTCGGTACCGGAGGCATCCAGACCTTCACCCTCACCACCGCCACCGGCGCCCTCACTCCGCAGAACCCCCTCGCCCCCTCCAGCAGCCAGGTCGGCTTCTTCGGAGTCGCCATCGACGCCACCAACAATCTCTACGTCGCCGGCACCAATGGCCTGACCGTCTTTTCCTCCACCACCGCCGGCGTCCTCACCAACCTCAAGACCTACACCACCGGCAACGGCCCCCGCTCCGTCGCCGTCAACACCGCCGGAACCTTCGTCTACGTCGGCAACAAGACCGACGGCACCATCTCCGGCTTCTCCATCGGCACCAACGCCGTCCTCACCGCCATCGCCGGCTCCCCCTTCACCGGCCCCACGCTCATCGGCGCGCTCGCCTTCGATACCACCGGCAACTACCTCATCACCTCCGGCTACAACGACGCCACCGGCATCGAGCTCTTCTCCATCGGCACCAGCGGAGCGCTCACCTCCTCCGGCGCCGCCGCCAGCGGCACCACCGCCTCCATCCTCAGCTCCATCGCCACCACCCACCCCACCTCCTGACCCTGACCTCCCCGAAGCGCAAGGTTTGGGCCTAAGGCGAGCGGTCCTCCGCACTCCACTAGCCATCGCTATCGATTGTCATTCATCCTTGTCGTACTCTTCAGCACCGACCTGCCATTCAGATTGGTTACGGGCCGGTTGTTGTTCGGGTATCCGTTGTAGTTGGGGAACAAGCTGATCACGCTATGCAATTTAAACAGGGCGCGCGGCGTGATAGGAACCGGATCTTTCATCAGGAACCATTGCACGCCTTCCGAGCATGCCGGTGTTGTGAGTGAACCGGCGTAGCGATAAAACCCCTTGAGGGACGGCAACATCTCGAGGACGTTTATCTCCTCGGACAGTTCAATCTCCCCAGGCGATGTGGGAGCGTTGGCCATGATGGTATCGAAGATCGGCAACCCTTCCGGGGAACTCTTCAGAAGCACGCCAATGACGACGGTCTCGCCAATGGCATTGGTGTGCACCAGGTGCAGCTCCGCGTCATATCGGACGCCGTTGATGGTGTGTTCGCTTGGCGCATGAAAATGAAACTGCACGAGCTGGTAGACGTCCGTCGGCTGCGATCCAATCGAAAGGGAGCTGTTGGACTCGTACGGCACTTCAACATAGTGGCCGGTGTTTTCGATCGTCAGCGGAGTCGATCTGTACTTGAACCATAGCGGGGAAAAGCTCGCCGCAACTGCCTTGCCGGGAACGATGTCGATCGGTGACTGCATCATTCCCACCTCACCCGTGATGCTGTCGCCGCACGTGGCATACGACGGCGTCACGCTACCCCAGTGCAGCGGACCGATGGGCGAAGTCGGGTCGTGATTCCATGCCTGCCCCCAGGCAAGACTCGAGAAGGTCAAAACAGCGACCACCACTGCAAAAAGCTTCTTCATAACTCCTCCTTTTGAATCGAGATTCTCCGCTGTCAAACGGGATCGGACCGCTGGGAAGAGGGAAACCTTGGGGCAGTTGGCGCGTGCGGAGTCCGGGACGACCACGAACTCTCTTGTAGGGTGCGGGTGAGTTAGCGAACGAGCTACCTCGACAATTCAAGCCCAATGCGCGGCCGCTCCGCCACTAGGGGATTCCCTAGGATAAGGGCAACGCGCCGACCCTCCCGCGGGCCTGGGAACACGACAAAATCATACCCGGGAGCGAGTCTCCCCCGCAGCTGCTGTCCATTGGCCAACCGGGAATCCGGAAGCTAACCTTGAACCCCCTGCAAAGTCGCATCTCCAGCAACTTCGCCCGTTGAGACCGCCCGCGTTTTCGGCAACTTCGGTCCAGTGACCGGCAACCCTGTTTTGCATGCGCTAAAGTTTCGTGATGGCACTCCTGGCAGCGATACCTTATTTCTACTTGCGATCGTCCATCCGACGTTACTGTTTTGGAGGACAGATATGCCCATGACGCGCTCTGCGACCACTCTGGCGATTGCCCTTGTGCTGTGTTCGCTAACACCTGTGTCGGCCAGCCAGGTTGGGATCAAAACTTTTCTCGTCCAGGACACCACACGGAAAGACACTTTGAAACCTCGTCTCACTCGTTCCTGGGATGTCGACCTGTACTATCCGACGGATTCAGCATCCATGCGGAAACCGCCCTATCTCGAGGATGACGTCATCCTGAAGAAGCTGGAAGCGGATAAATATTACGGGATTAGCCGGAGCGCTCTTGAAAGCTGGGGGACCAAGCCCGGACCGGCGATTCGCAATGCACCGCAACTGACGAACGAACGTCGTCCTCTGGTGATTATCTTGCCAGGCATGGGTACGATCCGCGCCAATTACGCGATTCTTGCCTCCAAATTTGTCAATCGCGGATTTGTCGTGGCCGTCATCGATCTTCCATATCTCGGACTGCAGCGCCTCCCGGATGGCAGAATTCTTCAGGCGGATGACGACCCGCTAGCCACCTCAGAAGATCCAGCCGCCTATGCGCCGCGAATCCGCGAGTTCACCAAAGACGTCTCGGTGACCATCAACCATTTGCGGTCACGCCTGGTTTTCGACCCCAAACGAATCATCGTTACGGGCCATTCCAGCGGCGGAACCGTTGCGGTCGATGTATGCGGAGAGGATGCGCGCGTGTTGGTCTGCATCAACTTTGAAGGCGGAATTGAACCGACAGAACTTGTCACAAGAGGGGCGAGCAAGCCTACGCTTATCGTTGCCAGCCGAGCCAAAGGTCGGCCCGAAACGCCCTTTAATCCCGAAAAACCGGACTCGTTCGAGAAGATGCGACTCGCCATGGGAGCCAATGGTAACGATTCAAGCTGGATCGTAAAGATCACAGGGGGCAGCCACATGAGCTACTCTGACTTTTCCGAGGTCTTTCCGTACGCAATTTCTCAGTTCGGCGGTGAGGTGATGACTTCGGAACGAACATTCGAGTTATACCCAGGCATCGTCGCCGCCTTCGCAAATGCATACGGGCCACAAGGCCATGGCAACAGGGAATTTGAGGACTATCTGTCGAAGCAGCCCGAGGTGACCCGCTCAGCGCACAGCGGGCCTGGTCGGGGCGTCAAATAGATCTCGCCAGGTCCACAACTTTCCTGCGTTCTATACCAAACGCCTCACCACTTGAGGATCGCCAGCAGAGACATCCGCTCGCGTCGACTGCAAGTGAGTCGCAGCTCCTGCAAAGTCGCATCTTCGGCAACTTCGCCCGTTGTTGCCGGAAACCCCGTTGTTCGCCCACTGTGACTGTTTGGGCGTGGGCAATCACTGGCGTCTTGGTTTGGAAGAGGACGCCGCATCGCCACCCAATGAAAATCGCCCTTCCACCGGACAGGCTGGAGGGGCGATGATCTTGTCGTGGAGTCTCTTCTTACGAAGCCAGAAACCTTCTCTTGATGGCTCCTGCGATACCCAGTGCTCCGGTGCCCAGAAGCATGAGCGTAGAGGGCTCGGGTGTGGATGAGAATGTGGTTGAGCCCGGCTGCGGCTGCAGGGTGATGTCTTCCGAGGTAATCCCTGCATTTGACGTGCCACTAGCGGTGGTTACATAACTGGCCTTGATCGAAGCTTCACCCGCCGCCGTAAAGAGGTCGCTCGGTGAGGCAAGGGTGATCGCCCATTCCCAGTTGTAGACATCGCCGCTTCCCACCGCCAGACCTGTCCCTCCGGAGCAGAAGAATCCGTTACCGGTACCGTCGCAGCCTCCTGCACTGATGCCGCCGGTTATGACGTTGCCGAAGGGCCGGAGACGAATGCAACTGAGGTGAAGGACGAACTCACCTTGGGAGCCACGGCGTTCAGAAAGTCCCCGGGAAGCGTCGTGGCAGAGGTGTCAACGGTTAGGAAGATATCGAACACGTCAGGATTGGCGGTCGTGGTATAGGTAAGGGTGTAGCTCGACCCCAGGCAGCTCCCGCAGCCAGTGGGTCCAAGCGTGTCAGCCTTGGCAGAGGTCACGAACCCGAACAGACACAGACAAGACACAAAAAAAAGGTTTTTGAGCATAATTTGCTCCCCTGATTCGATTTCCGGCGAACAGCTCAGGAAACCACAAAGACACCGAATGCCTTGATATATAGGCACTTATATGGCCAAAACCAGTTGTCCTTTACGGGTTAGCCTTGCCTTGTCATATCTGTTGCCTATACGAAATGCACAGGTCGGGACGGGATCGTCTCAACATGCTGTGTGCATCTTTTTGCAGGTCTTTGGACGGAGAAATTCCACTATGTGCCCGTAGCCATGTCCAGACAACGGCCTCTTCGGCAACGCAAGGAGAACGCTGGGACGAACCCGCCGCCAACGTCAGCGTTTCGGCAACTTCGCATTTGCCCCAACCGAGCCCCTCGCCCTTCCACCCAATCCCAATTCGGAAACAACCACCCCGCCGTATCCCCTCATACACTCCCTCCCCACCCACTTCGCGCTACTCTGGATTCAGCGTCATTTCATCGCGCGCTTTCTGAACCTATACATCGTAGACACGTCCACAAGGCATCCCCTAACCATGCAGCAAGTTTCCTCGAAGCGGATGAATCGGCGCCGCGCGCCCCTCGTGCTCGGCCTCGCCCTCTCCTGCGCGCTCGCTGGCTGCTCCCGCTTCCGCCCCGTGCCTGCCGACAAGTACGTCTACGTCACCGCCAAGCAGACCTACCTCCGCGACCGCGTCGCTGCCGTCTCCAATCGCACCGGCACCGCCACCAACGGCGAACAGCTGGTCGTCCTCGAACACGCCCGCCGCTGGGTCAAGGTCCGCACCCCGAGCGGCGAAATCGGCTGGATGGAAGAACGCCTCACCGCCTCCCAGGACCTCGCCGACAAGTTCGACGCCCTCCGCAAGGACCACGCCAAAGACCCCGTCGTCGCCACCGCCACCACCAGCGACGACGCTTACCTCCACGTCGCCCCCGGCCGCCTCACCGACAAGCTCTACCTCCTCACCCAGAACGGAACTCTCAGCCTCCTCCAGCGCGCGTCCGTAGCCAAACCCGTCACGCCCGGAGCGCAGCCCGCGCAGGCCGATCCCAACGCCCCCGCCGCCGGCCCCGTCTACGAAGACTGGTGGCTCGTCCGCGACGCGAAAGGTCAGACAGGTTGGGTCTACAGCCGCCTCCTCGAGGTCTCCGCCCCCGACTCCCTCCTGCGCTACGCCGAAGGCCAGCGCATCGTCGGCGCCTACATCCTCACCCACGTCGACGACCCCGCCTCCGGCATCCTCGACAACGGCAACACCGTCACCTCCATCCCCGTCTACGTCACCGTCCTCTCCCCCTACAAAGCCGGCCTGCCCTACGACTTCAACCAGGTCCGCGTCTTCACCTGGAACCTCAAGAAGCACCGCTACGAGACCGGCTTCTCCGAACACAACATCGTCGGCTACCTGCCCGTGACACTAGGCTCCGGCAAGGACCCCTACGGCAAGGGAGCCCTCGCCGCCCTCGATCTCCCCACCTTCACCTACCGCGTTCTGGCCGCCGACCAGCCCATCCCCGCACCCGATCCCACCACCGGCCTCATCAAGCCCGGCCGCACCATCACCAAGACCTACCGCCTCGAAGGCAACAACTGCCACCGCCTCCTCCCCCCCGGCACCAAACCCGAGCCCGAAGCCCACCCCGAACCCGAACTCAAAAAGGGCGCCCCCAAGAAAGCCGCCAAGCCAGCATCCAAAAAAAGGCAACCCTAACCCACGCCGTTGCCCTTTCTTTTCGGGTTGTCATCCCGCAGGGATCTGCTTCTTCTTTTGCTTTTGCCTCTGCCCTGGCCGTTGCCTTTCTTTCTGTCATTCCCTCCGGGAATCTGCTTCTTCTTTTGCTTTTGCCTCTGCCGTTGCCGTTGCCTTTCTTTCTGTCATTCCCTCCGGGAATCTGCTTCTCCTTTTGCTTTTGCCTCTGCCCTTGCCGTTGCCGTTGCCTTTCTTTCTGTCATTCCCTCCGGGAATCTGCTTCTTCTTTTGCTTTTGCCCTTGCCCTGGCCGTTGCCTTTCTTTCTGTCATTCCCTCCGGGAATCTTCTTCTCCTTTCGCCCTGCCCGTGCCTGCGCCTCTACACCCACCCCCGGCAGAGGGCCTGCCCCTGACACCCCCTGGCCATCAGGAATCAATCACCAGCCCTCACCGAAAACCCCAGGAAATAAGCGTCCCAAAGCGCTCCCAGTTGGGTCATTTGACCCACCTATCTCGAAGCTACATCCGCCAGTTCGCAAATACCCAGGCTAAAACCATCGATTTGCAGCCCGAAACCCACCTAAAGCAGCCGCTGCGCAGCCCGAAATTCACGAAAAATGGGCCAAACACCCCACCTCAAGCGTAAAACCGGCGAATCGCTTCCACCACCGTCTCCAGCTCCTCCACCCGCAACTCCGGATACATCGGCAGCGCCAAAACCTCCTCCGCAGCCCTCTCACTCACCGGAAAATCGCCCTTCTTGTAGCCCAGAAACTTCAGGCTCTCCTGCAAGCTAAGTACCAGAGGATAATAGACTTCGGAGCCAATTGAGTTGGCCGTCAAAAACTCCCGCAGCGCATCCCGCCGGGGCGCCCGGATCACATACTGGTGGAACACATGCTCCGCCCGCGGATCGGTGAAGGGAAGCACCACCCCCTCCGCCGTAGTCTTTCCCACCAACCCCGCAGCCGTAAACCGCTCATTGTAAAGGGCAGCCAGCTCCCGCCGTCGCCGATTCCCAGCCTCCACCCGCCGCAGCTTCACCTCCAGGACCGCCGCCTGCAGCGTATCCAGCCGCGAGTTCCAGCCCACCTCGTCGTGGTAGTACCGCCGCCGCATCCCATGTTGTCTCAACATCTTAGCCCGCTCCGCGAGCACCTCATCGCGCGTAGAAACCATCCCCGCATCCCCAAACGCCGCCAGGTTCTTGGTCGGATAAAAGCTAAAAGCAGCAGCATCCCCCAACCCCCCAGCCTTCACGCCCTCCCACGAAGCCCCAAACGCCTGCGCCGCGTCCTCGACCACCTTCAATCCCCGCTCCTCCGCCAGCGATCTAAATGCAGTCATATCAGCACATTGCCCATAAAGATGCACAGGCATAACCCCCACAACATCGGCACCCAAAACCTCCCCCACCGCTCCCGCCGAAAGGTTGAATGTTCCCTCGTCAATATCCGCCAAAACCGGCCGCGCCCCCACCCTCAAAATCGAACTCACCGTAGCAAAAAAGCTGAACGGCGTAGTAACAACCGCATCACCCACCCCTATCTTCAATGCTGCCAACGCCAACCAGAGCGCATCGGTTCCACTCGCACACCCAACCGCAAACGGAACCCCGCAAGCCGCCGCCGCCGCCATCTCAAACCGCGCAACCTCCGGCCCCAGAATAAACCGCTGCGACTCACAAACCGCAGCCATCGCAGCCATCACCTCTTCGCGAATCTCAGCGAATTCGCGGCTAAAGTCCAGCATCGGCACGGCAAGCAGTTTCGGGCGAGTATCCGTCTCAATCATCTCCATCATCGTAATCTTCCCAGACCTTCCTCGCCCAATCCGTGTGCAAACCCCTTGTCTGGAAGCATCGAAGGCGATAGGGTGAAGGATGCACGTCTGCTTTGCTGCAAGGTTCGACCGCGTGTCTTTCGCGCGGAATGTCAAAAAATGGTTGAGTGCGATGATAAGAGGAGATCGGCCCATGGATTCCAAGCCGGCACAGAATATTCAGGATACGTTCCTGAATACGGTCCGTAAGGACAAGAGCCCCATCACCATCTACCTCGTCAGCGGCGTCAAGCTGACAGGAAAGATTCGGTCCTTCGATAAATACTCTGTTCTGCTCGAAAACAACGCGCAGGAACAGTTGATCTTCAAGCATGCAATCTCCACGGTGGTCAGCGGTCGCCCCTCCGGTTTTGGCGACACACGCAGCGAGGCTCGTCCTGTCGCGACAACGCACGCAGAGACTCCTCAGCCAGCCACTGGGACGGTCAGTAGCTAGTCGATCCGCCGCCTCCAGGCGACCTCTGCGCGCGAGAGTCACAAGGCAAGGTGCACATTAAGCCCGTATCCAAGGCAAGAACGAATCGCGAAGCGGTCGAGCGAGACCTCCTGCGCTCACGCCAGGGAACTTCGCGCGAAAGCGCCGTTCTGGTTGCTGTGGAATTCACGTCTGACCGCTTTCGCCCCTCGAGCGTAGCTCAACAAGCGCGCGCCGCTGCCGCAATCTCGGAACGTGACACCTCCCCTGCAAACCACTTCGATGAGCTGCACGAGATTCCACCGCCCGCGGCAGAGCCGCCGGTCGATCTGGACTTCGACGCGTCGTTAGCCGAGTTTCAGGAGTTAGCCAGGTCTGCCGGCGCAACCATCGCAGCGGTCCTGATCCAGCGTCGCGGCCGGCCCGATCCGGCCACCCTGGTAGGCGGAGGAAAGCTCGAGGAGATCATTGCCACCGTCGCATCCACCGGCGCGAGTCTGGTTCTCTTCGATCACGATCTGACGCCGTCGCAGGCCCGCAACGTCGAAGCGCGACTGCCTTGCACGGTCATCGATCGCACCCAACTTATCCTCGATATATTTGCGCGCCACGCCCGCACCCGCGAGGGCCAGTTGCAAGTTGAGTTGGCACAGCTTGAATATCAACTCCCTCGACTCGCCGGCCGCGGCAAGACCATGTCGCAGACCGGCGGCGGCATTGGAACCCGAGGTCCCGGCGAAACGCAGCTCGAGACCGATCGCCGCAAGATCAACTCCCGCCTCGATCGCATCAAGCAGCAGCTCGAAGCCGTGAGGCGCATTCGACGTCAGCAGCGCGGCAGGCGCGAGGCTGTCCCTGTGCCCACCGTGGCGCTGGTTGGATACACCAATGCCGGCAAATCCACGCTGTTCAACTCGTTGACCGGCGGAGAGGTGCTTGCCTCGGAGCGAATGTTTGCCACGCTCGACCCCAAACTACGTCAGTTGACTCTTCCTTCGCGCCGCAAAGTGCTGCTTTCCGACACCGTTGGATTCATCCGAAACCTTCCCCACGCTCTGGTGACCAGCTTCCGTGCCACGCTCGAAGAGGTCGAACGTGCCGAGCTCTTGCTGCACGTGCGCGATGCTGCCAGCCCCACGCTCGAGGAACAGCGAGCCCAGGTGGAGGCCGTCCTGACCGAGCTGGGCGTGATCGACAAACCCACACTTCAAGTCCTCAATAAGATCGATTTGCTACCCGCAGGATCGGGCACGCAGCCGGGCTCTCAAGGCAACGCGACAATCGCCGTTTCGGCTCTCACGGGCGACGGCTTGGAAGATCTGCTGCATGCCATTGACGCAGCATTGACAGCCGATCCGCTCGAGTCCGTGGAATTCCGCATTCCGCAGGCGGAGGGTCGAATCCTTGCCGCCTTGGAGCGCGGAGCAACGATCACCGGACAACGGTTTGAGGGAAATGTGGTGTATCTCAACGCCGTTGGGCCATGCTCTTTGTTAGACCGCTACAGGCGTTACCAGCACCGCCAGGGGAAGTCACTGGAAGCGGTTCATAATTAGCCTCGTAAACAAGTACAGGCCGCCTGATCGGGAGCGGAGGTGGTGTCCCGTTTCACGCGGCCTGCATGACCCGGAATGGGTCTCAGGGTGGTAACAACATCTTACTCCCGACGCGCACCATGGAAGAAAAAAATAATCAGAAATCGACCGAGAAAAGCGAATATCGCCTCTGCGGGAAGATTCTTTCGGAATTGCATTCATAACGCGTTCATTCTTTGACTTCCAACTCCCAGCTTTGCTACAAATGAAGGGAGCGAATTGAAAAAATAGGAATGCTTGAGCGGTGCTCGGCAGTCGACAACAGGGCTTGGTTTGCTCCTGGAAGCAACGAGCCTTTTACCCCCTCCTGAAGAACCCTAGAATCTCATGGAAATTTTGCATCAACTTGGTGGTCTCGTGCTCGGCTCTGTGCCGACCATGGTCTTTTTCCTTCTGCTGGTGGCGGCGTACGGACCCTTGGTGCGCAAGCCGCTCGACAAGACCCTGGCCGAGCGTCGCGCACGCACCACGGGCGCCGTCGAAAGAGCTCGCACCGCGATCTCCGCGGCCGAGGCCGAGGCCACTGTCTACGAGGAAAAGTTACGGGCTGCGCGCAGCGAAATGATGGCTGCACGCGAGCGCAAGGTGCAGCAATGGCAGGCGGAACGGGATCAAGCCGTCAAGAGTGCTCGCGATGCGGCTCAGGCTCGCGTGATTGCGGCGCGGCAGGAGATCGAGGGAATGTCCGCCGGAGCGCGCAAGCAGATCGAAGAATCGACCGCGCAGCTCAGCGAGCAGATCCTGCGTGCCGTGCTTCCAGCCGGAACCAAGCTCTCGGAGGCGCGCCCCTCATGATCTCTCGTACCTTCACCGCTTCGTTGCGCCGAGCGCTCATTCTTCCACTAGGGTTGATTTTCGCTCTGTCGATTGCTGTGCCGATTCATGCGCAGAGCGATGCCCAGCCCGCGACCAAGCCCGCCAGCGGGCACCAGACCGTCCTGAGCGAGACAGACCAGTACCGGATGTCCGCGCCGGTGGTGAAGATCGGTGCCCTGTTGGGCATGAAGCCGGAGACGGCTGCGAATGTCTTCACCCTCTTCAACATTGTGATTTTGTTTGGCGGCATTGGCTATGGGTTGTTGAAGGTCCTTCCAAAGAGGTTCCGCAATCGCAGTACGGCCATTCAAAAGCATCTGGTGGACGCCCGCACCGCGACCGAAGAGGCGACGGCCAGGCTAAGTTCGGTGGAAGATCGGCTCGCCAGGCTGGACGATCAGATTGCCGCGATGCGCGCCCAGGCTGAGGCGGATTCCGCGCGAGACGAGCAGCGGATCCTGGCCAGCGTGGAAGACGAGAAGAACAAGATCCTGGCCGCCGCAGACGCTGAGATCCAAAGCGCAACCACCCTCGCGCGCCGCGAAATTCAGAAATACGCTGCAGAGCTCGCGATCGAGCAGGCGGCCCGCAAACTCGTCGTCACCGCCGAGACTGATCGCTTATTGGTTGAGAGTTTTGCCCACAAGCTTGGCGAAGGGAGCAACAACTAATGGCTGCTGTTGATCTTCGCTATGCGCGTGCCCTGGCTGCTGTCATCTCCGACCAAAAACTAAATGTGGTCGCCACGCAAGGGCAATTGAATGACTTTGTCGACACGCTGGAAGCCAGCGCGGAGCTGCGCGAAGTCCTCGAAAACCCATCCATTCCCGAGCCCCAGAAGCTCAAGGTGCTCGACGCGATCGCCACGAAATCCGGCATGAGCAAGACGGTGCGGAATTTTATTGCGGTCATCGCCCATCATCAGCGCCTGCACGAGCTGCGGAGCATGGTCACGGCGTACGCAACGATTGCGGATGAAAATGCCAGTGTCGCCGAGGCGGAGATCGTGAGCGCCCTGCCGCTGGATAAGCAGAACCGCAAGTTGCTCGAGGAAAAGATCTCGACCATGACCGGTCAGCAGCACGTACATGCCACCTACAGCGAAGACGCAACGTTACTCGGCGGGGCGGTCGTCACCATCGGCTCCACTGTTTACGATGGGTCGATTCGCGCGCAACTGCAGCAACTCAAAGCCCGGCTGATTGCAGCCGGAGCGTAGCCCCGATCAGCAAGAGACACGCAACAAGATTTGAAGGACTTGAAGGAAAAGGAACTACATGGCAAAGATTCAGGCAAACGAGATCACCGAACTGCTTCGCCAGCAAATCGAGAACTACGAGCAGCGCATCCAGGTGGATGAGATCGGCACAATCATCTCGCTGGGTGACGGTATCGCGCGCATTCATGGGCTCGACAAAGTGATGGCCGGCGAACTCATTGACTTCCCGCACGGCATCTCCGGCCTCGCCATGAACCTCGACGAAGACCAGGTTGGCTCGGTGATTCTCGGCGACTACAGCGAGCTCAAAGAGGGCGACCAGGTTAAGCGCACGGGCAGGATCATGTCCGTGCCTGTCGGCGAGGCGTTGATTGGTCGCGTCGTAAACGCGCTCGGCCAGCCCATCGATGACAAGGGTCCGATCAACACGAATACGTTCCTTCCCGTTGAGCGGCTTGCTCCTGGCGTCATCTCGCGCCAATCCGTTACCGAGCCCATGAACACCGGCATCAAGGCCATCGACACGATGATTCCGATTGGCCGCGGGCAGCGCGAGTTGCTCATCGGCGATCGCCAGACCGGTAAGACTGCCGTGGCGCTCGACACCATCATCAACTCCGCCAAGAACGACCTGATCTGCATCTACTGCGCGATCGGCCAGAAGCGTTCCTCGGTCGCCAGCGTCGTGCAGACGCTCGAAGAGTATGGCGCGATGGCGTACACCATTGTTGTCGCCGCAACGGCCTCCGAGCCCGCGCCCATGCAGTACCTCGCACCCTTCGCGGCGACCGCGATGGGCGAGTACTTCCGCGACAATGGCAAACACGCGCTGATCATCTACGACGATCTCTCCAAGCACGCTGCCAGCTATCGCGAGATCTCGCTGCTGCTGCGCCGTCCGCCAGGCCGCGAAGCGTATCCCGGCGACGTCTTCTATCTCCACTCGCGTCTGCTGGAGCGCTCGGCCAAGATGTCCAAGGAGCTGGGCGGCGGATCGCTGACCGCTCTGCCGATCATTGAGACGCAGGCCGGCGACGTTTCGGCTTACATCCCAACCAACGTCATCTCCATTACGGACGGGCAGATCTTCTTCGAGACCGACCTCTTCAACTCTGGCGTTCGCCCGGCCGTCAACGTTGGCCTCTCGGTTTCGCGCGTCGGATTTGCGGCTGCGATCAAGGCCACCAAGCAGGTCGGTTCGACGCTCAAGCTGGACCTGGCGCAGTTCCGCGAACTTGCTGCCTTCGCTCAGTTTGGCTCGGACCTCGACAAGGTGACGCAGAATCAACTCAACCGCGGCGCCCGTTTGACCGAGCTGCTCAAGCAGCCGCAGTTTGCTCCGCTCACCGCGGCGCAGCAGGTGGCAATCCTGTACGCGGGAACGCAGGGTCTGCTCGATGACGTCGAGGTCTCCGACCTGCGCGCGTTCGAGGATGGCTACTACCCGTTCCTCGATTCCGCGCATCCGGACATCCTCGCCGACATCACCAAGAAGAAGGCGTTGGACGACGATCTTCGCAAGCGCATGACCGACGCAATCAAAGAGTACAAGCAGGACTTTCTTGCCGCCCGCAAGGAAGCCAAGACAACGGTAAACGCGTAACCGCGCACGGCATAAGGACGAATGGCAAACGTACTCGATCTACGGCGACGCATCCGCAGTGTGAAGAACACGCGGCAGATCACCAAGGCCATGAAGATGGTCTCGGCGGCCAAGCTGCGGCGCGCCCAGGAACACGCGATGCAGGCGCGGCCCTACGCGCAGATGCTCGCGAATGTATTGCAGTCGCTGGTGCGACGCACCGATCTCTACAATGAACAGACGGGCGAGATCGTGCACCCGCTGCTGGTGGAACGCGAGGAGAAGAACGTCCTCGTGCTGGTGATTGCCGGCGACAAGGGCTTTGCTGGAGGGTTCAATTCCAACATCGGCAAGGCGGCGCAGCGCTTCATCGACGAGCGGCGCGGACTGGGCCAGAACATCGACCTCGAGCCCATCGGCAAGAAGGCGATTGGCCTGTTCAAGAAGCGCTTCCCGATGGCGGTTTACGAGCACAAGGAAGAGCTCTACGACAACGATCTTTCCAAGCACATCGAAGACATTCGGCACCGTGCGGCGCCGATCGAAGTCGCGGCCGAACATCCCACGCTGTTGTTGAAGACTAGCTTCTCGGAAGTTACGGCTGTAGCGAACTCCATCATCACGCGCTATGAGCGCGCAGAGATTGATTCCGTCTACATCGTCTTCAACGAGTTCAAGTCCGTAATCTCGCAGCGTGTGGTCGTCGAAAAGCTTTTGCCCATCCGCAAGCTTGGCTCCCAGCAGGTCACGGTCCTCGAAGAGATGACCGAGGAACAAAAGGAAGCAGCGGGGAAAGCTGCCCAGGAGTCCGGCATCTCGATCAACGAGCCGGAAGAGTCCGCCTACGAGCAGGAGGCCAAGAAGTTTGGCACTGCCGACGTGGATTACATCTTTGACCAATCTCCAGAGCGGCTGTTTCGCCATCTCATGCCGCGCTACATCACGACCCAGATCTTCCATGCCCTGTTGGAGTCGATCGCAGCCGAGCACGCAGCCCGCATGACCGCCACCGACGCAGCTACCAAGAATGCAGGAGAGCTGATCGACAAGCTCTCGCTCACCATGAACCGCGTGCGTCAAGCCGCGATTACCAAAGAGATTATCGAAATTGTCAGCGGAGCGGCTGCGCTGTAAGCGCAAACGCGAACCGTACGAAAGAGACTTATGGCAGAGACACAAAACACCGATAAAAAACCAAACCAGAACATCGGTAAGGTCGTCAGCATCAGCGGCCCGGCCGTTGACGTTCAATTCGAAGAGGCGCACATGCCTCCCATCTTCCAGGCGTTGCGCATCGTCAGCGAAGGCTTCACCGTGCCAACGCCGCTCGACGTCGTCGTCGAGGTGCAGCAGCATCTCGGCGAAGGCCGTGTGCGCTGCATCGCCATGGTCGCGACCGAGGGCATGGTTCGCGGGATGAAGGCCATCGATACCGGCGGGATGATCACGGTCCCGGTGGGCCGCGAGACCCTGGGCCGCGTGCTCAACGTGCTCGGCGAGCCAGTCGACGAGCTTGGCCCGGTGAACGCCAAGTTGCGCATGCCGATCCATCGCCAGGCTCCGGCCTTCGACGAGCAGGCAACCTCGGAGGAGATGTTCGAGACTGGGATCAAGGTCGTTGACCTGATCCTGCCCTTCTTGAAGGGCGGCAAGATTGGCCTGTTCGGCGGCGCTGGTGTGGGCAAGACCGTCGTCATCCAGGAGCTGATCAACAACGTTGCTCAGCAGCATGGCGGCTTCTCGGTATTCGCCGGCGTTGGCGAGCGCACCCGCGAGGGCAACGATCTCTGGCACGAGTTCCAGGAATCCGGCGTCATCGACGTGCACGACTTCAACAAGAGCAAAGCCGCGCTTATCTATGGGCAGATGACCGAGCCGCCGGGGGCGCGTCTGCGCGTCGCCCTCACCGGCCTCACTGTCGCTGAGTACTTCCGCGACGAAGAGGGTGCGGACACGCTGCTGTTCATCGACAACATCTTCCGCTTCACGCAGGCGGGTTCCGAGGTCTCGACGCTGCTTGGCCGTATGCCTTCGGCCGTCGGTTACCAGCCGAACCTCGCTACCGAAATGGGCGAGCTGCAGGAGCGCATCACCTCGACCAAGAAGGGCTCGATCACGTCTGTGCAGGCTGTGTATGTGCCTGCCGACGACATCACCGATCCGGCTCCGGCGACGACCTTTGCTCACCTCGATGCGACCATGCTGCTGTCGCGTCCGCTGTCGGAGCTGGGCATCTATCCGGCCGTCGATCCGCTGACGTCGACCTCGCGCATCCTGTCTGCACGCATTGTTGGCCAGGAGCACTACGACGTGGCGCAGGGCGTGAAGAAGATCCTGCAGCGCTACAAGGATCTGCAGGACATCATCGCCATCCTGGGTATCGACGAGCTGTCGGAAGAGGACAAGCTCACCGTATCCAGGGCTCGTAAAGTCCAGCGCTTCCTCTCGCAGCCGTTCCACGTTGCCGAAATCTTTACCGGCATTCCTGGAGCGTATGTGAAGGTTGAAGACACCGTGCGCAGCTTCAAGGAGATCATCGAAGGCAAGCACGATGACATTCCGGAGCAGGCGTTCTATCTCAAGGGCGGCATCGAGGATGTACTCGCGGCAGCCGAGAAGCTGAAGGCAACGGCCTAAGTTCAGGCCGTAGAGGATAGAGAGTAGAGCGTAGAGAAGACATGGCTGACGTTGGAAACAAATCGGGGCTGCTTACGGTAAGGCTGGTAACGCCGGACCGGGTGCTGCTGGACGCCACGGCAGAGGCGGTGGAGCTGCCGTCGATGTCGGGCTACATGGAGGCGCTGTACGGCGCGGCGCCGCTGCTGGCGGAGCTGGGTGCGGGCGAGGTGCGCTTGCACGGCGGCTCGGCTGGCGAGCAGACCTTCTTCGTGGCCTGGGGCTTTGTCGAGGTGCTGCCGGAGCGGGTGACCATCCTGGCCGAGACCGCGCTGCATCCCGATGAGATTGATCCCGCCGAAGCGCAGGCTGAGCTGCGGCATGGGCAGGAACTCTGGGACCAGGCGGGCGACAATCAGGCCAAGTATGACGAGGCCAATGCCGTCACTCGCGTCGCGGAAGAGAAGATCGCCAGCGCGCAGGGCAAGCACTAACCGTCACTGATTTTGCTCGAACAAAAAGCCTCGCTTGCGCGGGGCTTTTTTGTGGTTCAACTGCCTGGCGAGCGCCTACCCACCCCCCCCTCCCCCCCGGGGGGGGGGTACTTTGGGGATAAAGTACTGCATTCAGGCCGGTTACGGGCGAAAGTATGACCCGCCGGGGTGCAAAAGCGGCTGCTAAAGTCGTGCACCCAAAGACTTTGCAGGCAAAGTCACTCTTCTCAAGATCTTAGGAGGTGAATGTCGGGCAAGGGTCCAATTTGGGAAGGCAGAGGAAAGTCGGCGAATGCTGTTCGGATCGGGATTGGAAGAGGCCCTACTTCAATTGTAGCTAGTTGGAGGGGGTAACTATGCCAGGTTTTGGAAAGATCTATCGCGAGTGTTCATGCGGGTTTTTGCGATATTGGGTGGCCTCGGGGGCTTGACAGGTTTTGCCACCCACTTTGCGCAGAGCGTTTCCTGAACGATTCGATTATGCTTCAGTGGGATTTTGTTTCGATCCCGTTCGGAAGCGAGACGGTGGAGCGGTGTGGGGAGGCAAGATCGAAGATGAAGCCGACAATGCAATGGGTGGTACTGCTGATCTGTGGGGCATGGAGCGGGGGATGGGCGCAGTCACGGCAAGTGGTGTGCGACCGGGGCACCGGGCACTTCGAGGCGAGTTTTCCGGCCGGCGTGACAGTGCGCGTGGGTGCGGTCAGGAGCGGGCGGGAGGGTCCGGTGCTGGTAAAGGACGCGTGAGCGCCTGAGCGTCAGCAGCAGCAGGTGTGGCCGCGGCGGGCTTGGTTGGCTTCGTAGAGCAGGATGGGGATGGCGAGGAGGGCGGCGGCGGGGTCGAACCATGCGGCGTGGAGGCGGTGGTGGAAGATGGCGTTGAGCGCGAGGCCGGCGAGGGTGATGAGGGCCAGGTAGGCGCAGGTGGCGGACTGGACGGCGTCGGCGGCGAGGGCGACGTTGCCCGTGAGGCGGGCGTGGCGGCGCTTGAGCGCGGCGAGGATGGGCATCGCGATTAGCGCGGCCAGGGTGATCGCGATGCCGAGGCGGCTGGGCAGCGGATGGTCGTGCTGCACGAGCGAGACAAGGGCGATGACCGCGACGATGGCGGCCAGGGCGTAGAGGAGAATGGCGGCGGCGCGGGTGGCGGCCCGCTGGGACACGCGGCCTGCGGGGAGGAACGGAAGCAGGACGACGGCGGCGGAGAGGAGTTCGACGAGGCTGTCGGAGGCGAAGGCGAGCAGGGCGGGGCTGTGCGCGGTGAAGGCGGCGCGGGCCGAGAGAGCCAGCTCGACCAGCATCCACAGGACCGTGACGGATTGGAGCCAGAGAATGGGAGTCCGCGGCGAGGGAGCACGCGATGGAGCGCAGGACGGGGCGGCAGGCCGCGGTGACGCAGTGGGTGGTGCTCCGAACTCAGTGAGCTCCGGCATGGGTGTAGAGAATGATTGCAGGTGGCGCGGGGAGACGCAAGATCAGGCGAGGGCGGGGGGCGGAGCAAGGTTGCAAATCCACAGCGGGCCGCGAGATTCGGGGGAGCCGATTGTTTCGCGGCGTCGCGGTGGACGGACGGTGCCAGGCGCGTTGGGGACGTCAACCCTCTATAATCAGCAACGGCCTATGCAATGTCCCCGTCGTCTAGTGGCCCAGGACGACACCACACTCATGGTGTAAACACGCGGTTCGAATCCCGTCGGGGACGCCAACTTCTTGCTGAGCCCTGTGCTGGAGCCGGGCTCGCGGCGTTATGGGTGTGGGGGGTGCTGGCTGCACGGTTGTGCCGTCACTTGCGATGAAGTGTTGCAAGGTTCTCCCGCCAACGGTTTGGGTGAAACTCGCCCAGCCTGTGCAATCCAATCCCGGCATTGGGAGCGGGCGGGGGATTGAGGCTGCACCTTATCCAAATACGTAGCGCGCTACCTCCCTGTCGGAAACTTCCAAACGGGCCTGAGAAGTGGCTGATCGCTCGAAGTTGCCGGTAACCCGACTTTTGAGGCGCTACCTACGAGTAGTTGGCGAGCTAGACCATTACATCTGGCTTTCTTTATGAGTTTCTAAAACTAAAGTATCCGAACAGCGCTAGCCCAACCATGAGTGCAAAGAACGCACAAAATCCAATGAGAGAACCGAGGGTGTCTCCACGATGTTTCATCACCACAATCACACCATAAATACCCATCAGGCAGGCCAGTACCAAGAGCTTGGCTGATCGTCGATTGTTTCTCGTGCGCCGACTGCTCAACTTCTTGCCCTTTGGCCGCTCACTTTGTCCCATTCCAAATGCTCTCACTCAGTACTCAAAAGAGGCAATACAAATGCGTGTCGCGGTGCTAACTACCGCGATGAATTTCAGGCGCCACACGCTCAACGTCCCGGTTGTGATTCTGTTACTCCCTGAATACGGGGTATTGGGCAACTTCGGCCGGGCCCTGGGTCGTTATCGAAGTTGCCGAAAACGTGACTTCACGGGAGTGACACGCTCTCACCTTCTCTGAAACCAGACTCCGGTGCCTGAGTCTGGGTCTCCAACTATCCAGTACAGGCGATAGGGCTTTGAATGTCCTGCCAGCTCTAACCCTGCATATGAACCGGTTTGGCACGAACCAAGATGTTGGTCGGAAACGACTGTAAGGCGCAAGCCGTCATCATAGGGTCCTGCCCAGCTTCCGGCACCGGACAGGGTGCAAGTGGATGTGCCGAGGTCTGCTTGTAAGTTCTCAACTGTCATTGACCCATCTGCCTGCAAGATTAGGCTGGCAGGTGTGGGAGATCTGCTCTCGTCGAGATGGCGTTCAGATTCCACGTAGTGACCCACAAGCTCTTCGCGTGGTGGAACCCGCCATGGCCGGTTCCAAACAGCAGGAGGGCCAAACAAAGCTCCGGCCAGGTTGTTCGCCATGAAGAAACCCATAAGCAAGACAGGCAGGGCGATGAATCCAATTGGAACAAGCGCTAGCAACCACCAATTTGAGAACCGCTTGCCGAAAGCTTGCACACGAGAAGTCTAAACGGGCCGCCGTTATTCCACTCCTCGAAAACGGGGTTTCCGGAAACTTCGATTCCAAGAGCAAGCCTTCGGCGCGGAGGATGGGTTCGCAGCGGCGGCATCGCAATGAAGTGGGGACAGAGAACAGGCAGGAGCACCGGCGACCGCTGGGGCCGAACGGGGTTCGTTCGTCAGCGGGCCTTGGGGTTGACCGGCGCGGTGGACTCGCGGACGATCAGGGCTGGCTTGACGGGGATGCTGGAGGCGTATTGCGCTCCGGGGTTGGCGATGCGGTCGAGCAGGATGCTGGCGGCGAGCTTGCCCATGTGCTTGAGTGGCTGGCGGATGGTGGTCAGACTCGGCACATGAAATTCAGCGGAGACGATATCGTCGAAGCCGACGACGGAGACGTCGTTGGGGACGCGCATGCCGGCCTCGTGGAGAACGCGCATGGCGCCGATGGCGGCGGTGTCGTTGAAGCAGAGCAGGGCGGTGAAGTCGCGGGTGGCGGCGAGCAGGCGCTGGGTGGGCTCGTAGCCGATCTGGGGGGTCCAGCCGCCGACCTCGAGCTGAACAGTGCGTTCGGGGGTGGGCTCGACGCCCAATTCGCGGGCGATCTGCATCATGGCCTCCCAGCGGAACTCGGTGTCCATGACGGAGCGGTGGCCTTTCATGAAGGCGATCTTGCGGTGGCCGAGGTCGTAGAGGTGGCGGATGGCGAGGCGAGCGGCGGCGCGGTGGTCGATGAAGACGTTGGTGACGCCCTCCTTCTCCATGTGGCCGGAGATGGTGACGACGGGCAGGGGCGTGTCGAAGTCGGCGTTGGTGTTGAGCAGCAGCAGGCCCTCGGCACCGCGGCTCATCAGCAGCTCCGAGTACTCCTTCACCAGCTTGGGCTTGCCGTAGTGGCAGGCGGTGAAGTAGAGGAAGTGCTTCTGCAGGAGATAGCGCTCGACACCATCCATGACGACGGTGAAGTAGCCTTCGCTGTGTTCGGGGACGATGACGCCGACGGAATCGCTGCCGGTTTTATGCAGGTTCAGCGCGAAATAGCTTGGCCGGTAGTTGAACTTGCGGGCGGCTTCGTGCACCCGGCGACGAGTCTCCTCGGTGAGGTTCTTGGCCAGGGGGGCATCGTTCAGGACGAAGGAGACAGTGGTCTGCGAGACGCCGAGATACGTGGCGAGGTCCTTGAGGCTGGTCCGTTTCTTGGGAGCCAAGGCGGGGTCTGACGGACTCGGCGGCTTCGTTCTCATGCGTCGCTCCGTGGTTCAGTTTCGAACCATCTCACATTGAATCTGGAAGTGTCCTTCACAATCGCTTGAGTATACAAGCACGATCAGGCCCAACAGATAGACAATCGTTTGTTGTAGTACCTGCGATTGTACAGGGTGGGTTGGCGACCCAGGCGGTTCAGCGAAGTGTACCGGGAAGGTTACCGCTCATGAGGCGTTCCACTTCGGGAAGGGTGGCCATGGAGGCGTCGCCGGGGGTGGTCATGGCGAGCGCTCCATGAGCGATGCCGCAGTCCAACGACCAGGCCAGGGGCTTGCCGGTGAGGAGGCCGAAGATGAGGCCGGCCGCGAAGGAATCGCCGCCGCCGACGCGGTCGAGGATGTCGAGATCGTCGAAACGAAGGCCGGCGATGGCGTTGTGGTTGGCGAAGGCAAAGGCGCTCCAGCTATTGCGATTGGCGGTGTGCGGGCGGCGAACGGTGGTGGCGAGGACCTGGAGGTTGGGGTACTCGGCGGCCACGCGTTCGGCCATGGGCGCGAAGGTGTCGAGGGTATGCCAGGCGGGGCGGTGGGCGTCGTCGCCAAGCGCTGCCGCGACGTCGCCCTCGTGGCCGAAGAAGACGTCTACCTCCGGAAGGATAGACCGGTTGACCTCGACGGAGCGCGCGCGGCCTCCGCGGGACTTCCACAGCGAGGCGCGATAGTTGCCGTCGAAGCTGACGATCGTTCCGTGGCGGCGGGCGGCGGCGATGGCCTCGCGCACCGCCTCGGTCGCGTCTTCGCTCAGCGCTGCCATGATGCCGCCGGTGTGGAACCAGCGCACGGCTTCGGTGCCGAAGATGGCGTCCCAGTCGATGGTGCCCGGCTTGAGCTGCGAGATGGCGGTGTGGCCGCGGTCCATCATGCCGAGTCCCGCGCGGACGCCGAAGCCGCGCTCGAGGAAGTAGATGCCGTTGCGGGCGTCGCGGCCTACGCCGTCGAAGGGCGACCAGTGGATGTGCGAGGTGTCGACGCCGCCTTGCAGGATGAGGTCTTCGACCAGGCGGCCGACAGGGTTGTCGATCAGCGCGGTGGCGATGGAGGTGCGCAGGCCGAAGCAGCGGCGCAGGCCGCGGGCGACGTTGTATTCGCCGCCGCCCTCCCACACGCGGAAGCTGCGCGCGCCGACGATGCGGCCTTCCCCGGGATCGAAGCGCAGCATCACTTCGCCGAAGGAGAGGAGGTCCCAGCGGCATGCGGAGGCCGGGCGGAGCGTGAGTCCTGCGGGCGTTGGTGGCGGCGTTGGTTGGTCCATTGCGTGCTAACTCCGGTGCGGGATCGCCTGATGTAGCAGGAAGCAGGTCCTTCGCTTCGCTCAGGATGACAATTTAATTACGCAGGTGGCAAGCTCGGAAATTAGGAAAGCAGGTGGCGAGCTCGGAAAAAGTCAGGGTGTGCCGCGGCCGGTGAGTTGGCGGATCAGGTCGACCTCGTGCTGGCGGTAGGGCGTGTCGTCCTGGCGAAAGACCTCGTGAAACCAGACGGTGGGTTGGCTGAGAACGTAGGGGTGCTGCCAGGAATCCCATGGATAGTAGGTCTGGGTCTTGCCGGCGACCAGGCCCCAGTTGATGGCGGCTACGTGGTATTGCCTGGCGATGGGGAGGGAGTTGTCGAAGGTGCTGCCGGCGCCGCGGGCCATGTACTCGGTGCAGAGGATGGGGCGGCCCAGGGGCTGGAGTTCCTTGATACGCGCCTCGAATTCTTCGGGCCAGCCGTAGTTGTGGAAGCTGATCACGTCCGACTCGGCGAGCTGGATTTTTGTGGTGGCGCTCTCTCGATCCGGGTGCGACCAGTCGCCCATCCAGACGCCGCTGGTGAGGGGCTGGGTGGGATGCTCGGCGCGCGCCCAGGCGAAGGCGAGGGGAAGGAGGTGGTCGACGCGCTCGGTCTTGTGCGGCGTGGCCGGATACTGCGAGGTGGGATTGTCGGGCTCGTTCCACACATCCCAGGCGAGGATGCGGGGATCGTTGGCGAAGGCGCCGACGACGAACTTTACGTACGCCTCGAGCCTGGGCTCGGCGGCCGGGTTGGTGAGCTCCTCCATGCCGGGGCTCTGCACCCAGCCGGAGTTATGCACGCCGGGGATAGGCGGATGCTGCGGGCCGAGCTTCGGGTTGGGATCCCAGCAGGAGTCGAAGAGCACGAGGATGGGCTTGATCCCATGCTTGGAGGCGATCGTCAGGAAGGCGTCGAGGCGCTGCTTGAAGCCCTCGGGATCCTGCTGCCAGAGCTGGTCCTGCAGGAAGACACGCATGGTGTTCATGCCGATGCCCTGCGCCATGCCGAGCTCTTTGTCGTTCAGCTGCGGGTTCCAGGTGGCGGCCTGAAACATTTCAAGCTGATTGATGGCGTCGGAGGGCACGTAGTTTGCGCCCACCAGCCAGGGTTGCTGCGCGTACCAGGCGTTTGCCTTTTCGGCGGACCAGCGCGCCGGGTGCTGGGCGATGGCCCCGCTCGACGCCAGCAACAGGCAAAGAATCTTTGCTCCAAACTTCATGTTTCCCTCACAGATTCGTCGACGGCAGTGCAACGAATTGATAGTAGCCGAATGAGCGGTGGCTTGGGTTATCCAATGCCTCGACCAGCCCCGTTGGGTATTCGTGCGGCAGGCAAACTATGTGGGATCTGCGCCGTGCGGGGCCATGGAAAAGCACATAGTTCCGGGGGCGGCACATGCTTCGCTGGCCTGGAGAGATCGGCTATCATGGGTCATTCCAATACGCGCACCGTCGCGAGTTGATAGGAGAAAGATTCGTTGGAGACCCCTATGAATGATCGACCGACCGGCGCCTTCGATCTGTCCGGACGATGTGCGGTGGTGGTGGGTGGCACCTCCGGGCTGGGGCGCGAGATTGCGCTGGGTCTGGCCCGCGCCGGGGCCAACGTGGTGGCGAGCAGCCGGCGCGCGGAGCAGGTGGAGGAGGTGGCTGCGGCGATCGAGGCCGAAGGTCGCCGCACGTTGCGTTTGTGCTCGGACGTTCTGGATCGGAAGTCGCTGGAGGCGCTGCATGCGGGCGCGCTCGCGGAGTTTGGCAGCGTGGAGATCCTGGTGAACGCTGCCGGCATTACAGCGCGCCTGCCGACGATCGATTGCCCCGAAGAGACCTGGCAGCGCATCTTCGATACCAACCTAACGGGCACGCTGCGCACCTGCCAGATCTTTGGTCGAACGATGCTGGAGCAGGGGCGCGGCAGCATCATCAACATCGCCTCGCTCGCTACATTCGTCGCGTTTCACGAGGTGGCGGCGTACGGCGCGAGCAAAGCCGGCGTGGGCGCATTGACGCGTTCGCTGGCGGTTGAGTTCGCGCCGAAGAACGTGCGCGTGAATGGAATCGCGCCAGGAATCTTTCCCACTGACCTCAATCGCGAGCTGTTGTTCAGCACGGCGCGCGGACGCGAGGAGATTCTGCGTACACCGATGGCGCGCTTCGGGCGCCTGGAAGAGGTGGCGGGCGCGGCGGTGTTTCTTGCATCGGATGCTGCCTCGTTTGTGACCGGCGAGATTCTTACGGTGGATGGCGGATATCTTGCAAGCGGCGTGAATCAGTAACGACTACGGGAAAATCCGGGCGCTAGAATAGGGCAAACTCCCAGGCAAGAGGTTGGCGTGGCCAAGCAGGGCAGGGAATTCAGCGGCATGCGGCGCGTGGATCTGGCCTACGCGCAGGTAGCGTCCAGCGAGGTGGCGCGCGACATGAACCGCGATGTCGTGCTGGAGCTGATACGCGCCCAGCAGCCGGTGTCGCGCGCAGACCTGGCGCGGCTGTCGGGGCTGCAGCGAAGCACGGTGTCGGAGATTGTGGAAGACCTGATGCGCGAGGAGTGGGTGCGCGAAGGGTCGCTTGCGCGGCGCCCGAGGGGACGGCGGCCCACGATGCTGGGGCTCAACGAAGACCTCGTGATCCTGGCCGTGGATGTGCATCCGCGCCGGGCGATTGTTGCGGTCGTCGACCTGAATGGCCATTTTCTTTCGCGCGATGTGGTGACGATCGTGTCGAATCCGGAGCGCGCCATCCAGCAGATGGTTGACTCGATGAAAAAGCTGCGCGAGAAGCATCCAGGCAAGTCGTTTGAGGGGATCGGCATCAGCCTTCCCGGAAGAGTGGACGCGCAGACGCAGCGGCTGATGTTTGCGCCGAACATGTCGCCGCACTTGAAGTGGTCGAGCGTGGACCTGCGCGGCACGGTGGAGAAGGCCATGGGCCTGAAGGTCGAGATAGAGAACGCGGCGAACGCGTGGCTGCTCTCCGAGATGTGGTTTGGCAAGATGGACGGCGTGCGCCATGCGGTGCTGGTGACGATCGCGGAGGGCGTTGGCACCGGCGTCCTCGCCAACGGGCAACCGGTGTACGGCAAGAGCGGCATGGCCGGCGAGTTTGGACACATCGTGATGGATCCGCAAGGGCCTCAATGTGCCTGCGGGGCGCGGGGTTGCTGGGAGACGTTCGCTTCCTCCAATGCGGCGCTGCGGTACTTTGCGGAACGCAAACCGAAGCACGCGGAGATCGGAATTGCCGAGCTGCATGCGCTGGCTGAGGAGGGCGACAAGGATGCCGTGGCCGCGCTGATCGAGCAGGCCACGCACATCGGGCGAGGCTTGCGCATGGTGACGGCATCGCTCTCGCCCGAGGTCATCTTTATCGCGGGCGACATCACGCAGGCCTGGGGAGTGGTTGGACCGGTGATCGAGGCAGAGATGAAAGCAACGCTGCTGGCCGGCTCGACGCCACGCCTGGCGCCGAGCGAGGAGGGTGGCCTGGCGAGGCTGCGGGGCGCGTCCGCGCTGGTGCTGCAGCGGCACTCCGGCAAACGGCATACGCGCAGTGTGCCCGCATCTGGAAAACCGGCAAGACCCGTGATTCGAAAGAAGAATACGAAATGAACGCTGGATGCTTGCAGCCAGTCGTAGCGCGCGTTCGATATACTGCATTGCATTCCGCCGGAGTTCGAACAAATGTCCCTTGTAGCTTCCAGATCTGACGACCAGCGATTCACCTCGCGTCCTGCCGAGTCGAACATTCGCTGGTTTGTGTGCCTGCTGCTGTTTCTGGCGACGACGATCAACTACATGGACAGGTCGGTCCTCTCGCTGATCGAGCCGCTGCTGCACTTGCCGTTCATGGGCTGGCTTCCGGGCGTGAGCGCAACGTATCAGTCGGGATATCACCTGAACTACGGGCACATCGTGGAGTGCTTCCAGATTGCGTACGCGGTGGGATTCCTGGTGGCGGCGCCGTTCATCGACAGGCTCGGCACAAAGATTGGATACTCGATTGCGATCGGTGTGTGGGCCGTGTCGTCGATCAGCCATTCGCTGGTGCATTCGGTGATTGGATTCTGCATTGCGCGCGCGTGCCTGGGGCTGGGCGAGTCAGGGAACTTCCCGGCGGCGATCAAGGCGACCAGCGAATGGTTTGCCAGCGAAGACCGCGCGCTGGCGATCGGCCTGTTCAACTCGGGTGCGAATGCAGCGTTCTTTATTGCGCCGGCGATCGTTCCGCTCGCGACGCTGCACTTCGGCGGATGGCGGGCCGCGTTTCTCTGCACGGGCGGTATGGGTCTTTGCTGGCTCGTGCTGTGGCTGGCGTTTCCGTATAACCGGCTGCGTTGCGGGCTGACCACGACCCAGGCAGATCTTCGGCGTGTTGTGCCCAATGTTACCGGCAAGAAGCTCTATGGATTTCTCCTGCGCAACCGCGGGCTGTATGCGTTCTCCATTGCGAAAGGGCTTACCGATCCGGTGTGGTGGTTCTATCTCTTCTACCTGCCCATGTATTTGAACGACAACTACGGCCTGAGTTTGAAGCAGGCGTACTGGCCGATCGTCGTGGTGTACGCGGTGTCGTCGCTGGGCTCGTTTTTGGGCGGAGGGCTTTCGGGACTGCGGATGAAGCGCGGCCACACCGTAAACAGCGGGCGCAAGTTTGCCATGCTGGTGACATCGGTGTGCGTGCTGCCGTTGATGCTGGTGCCGCACATGCATGCGTTGTTCCCGCATAACGCGTGGCCGGCGGTGGGGCTGTTTGCGTTGGCGGCCGCAGCCCACCAGGGCTGGTCGGCGACGTTGTTCGCGACCCCTACCGACATGTTTCCGTCGACGTCGGTGTCGACGGTGGTGGGCATCGGCGGAGCGGTTGGGTCGCTCGGCGGCGCGCTCTTCACCGTGCTGGTCTCGCACATGCTCTCGCTGCATCCGCTGGTCATCTTTGCGATGGCGAGTGGCGCGTATGTTACCTCGCTGCTGATCTTCCAGCTGCTGGTTCCGAGGATTGGCGTGTCGGCGAAGGGTGACGGCGGCGTCGATCTGTGGGCGGAGACGAACGGATAACGGCGACGGGTGAAGGATGAGACGGAGGCTGGGTCGTCCGTCATCGTGATGTAATCCTCGTATGGTGTGATGGGGATGTGAACGCCGGCACGGCAGCCGGCAGTTTGCGGCAGCGGGTTCAAGTGAACGCACGGGCAGGCGGGTACGCACGATGCAGATACTGGTGATCAACAGCGGATCGTCGTCGATCAAGTTTTCGATCTTTGAGGTGCAGCCTCCGCCCGGCGGAAATGCGCCGACGGTGACGCCGCGCTCGTTGTTTGAGGGAGCGCTGAGCGACATTGGGGAAGCTGAGAGCACGCTGACGATTCATGCGACAGGCACGGGCGCGGAGAAGTCGGCGACGTCGAAGGTTGGGATCCATGGCGTGGAGCAGGCGATCACCGCGGTGCTCGACGTGGTTGCGGGTGGCGGCCTGCCGGGGTTTGAGGCGGTTGGCTACCGCGTGGTGCACCCAGGGCCGAAGCTTCGGGAACACGTGCGGATCACGCCGGCGGTGATCGCCGATCTTGAGGCGGCGAGCGAGTTTGCGCCGCTGCATGATCCCGAGGCGGTGATGATGATTCGCGCCTTCATGAAGAAATTTCCGACGCTGCCGCACTACGCGTGCTTTGACACGGTGTTTCATCAGACGATGCCGCCAGAGGCGAGCACCTATGCGCTGCCGCCGGAGTATGCAGCGCGCGGCGTGCGGCGGTACGGGTTTCATGGGCTGAGCTGCGAGTCGATTGTGCGCCAGCTGCAGCGCGCAGGCGATGTGCCTCGGCGAATGGTGATTGCGCACCTGGGCAGCGGCTGCAGTGTGACGGCGCTGCTCGATGGATCTTCGGTGGACACCACGATGGGGCTGACACCGACCGGCGGCGTGGTGATGGGAACACGGCCGGGCGATCTTGATCCGGGGCTGGTGCTTTATCTGCTGCGCGAGACGCCTCCGGGCGACCGGGTGGGGGACGTGGAAGCACTGTTGAATCATGCGTCGGGCATGGTGGCGGTGAGCGGGATGGAGAACGACGTGAAGGCGATGCGCGCGGCATCGGCCAACGGAGATGCGCGGGCCACCCTGGCGCTGAAGATATTTACGCGCAGTGTGACGAAGGCGATGGGAGGGTTCAGCTGGCTGCTCGGAGAGCTCGACGCGATTGTCTTCGCGGGCGGCATTGGCGAGCACGACCCGAAGACCCGAGCGGAGATTGTGGATGGACTGGCGAGTCAAGGCGTGAATATCGACGCGGCGCTCAACCAGGCGGCTGCGGGCGGCATCCAACGTATCAGCTCACTCGACTCGCCCACCGCGGTGCTCGTTGTACCTGCCCGCGAAGACCAGATGATCGCGGTGCACGTGGAACGAATGGCACGGCAAGAGACACGGACATAGCTGCGACGCCGCAGGCGAACATTGCCAACCAGCGAAGATATCAACGTGATGAGAGCGAGGACCTTGATGACCAAAAGTAATTCTGCCGAAGCGGTAGCGGAGCCAATGAATTCTCAAGCGGAGCCAATGAATTCTCAAGCGGAGCCAATGAATTCTCAAGCGAAACCGATGGCTTCTCAGATCGAATCTTTGAGCGCGGATGAGCAGCGCAGAATGGATGCGTACTGGCGCGCCTGCAATTATCTGTGCGCGGGCATGCTGTACCTGATGAAGAATCCTCTGCTGCGCGAACCGCTGAAGCCTGAGCACATCAAGAACCGGCTGCTCGGCCACTGGGGCAGCGATCCGGGGCAGACGTTTACGTGGGTGCATTTGAACCGGCTGATCAAGAAGTACGATCTCGATGCGATTTACATCTCCGGGCCTGGTCATGGGGCGCCGGCGACGTTGTCGAACAGCTATCTCGAGGGCGTGTATTCGGAGGTCTATCCGGCGATCAGCCAGGACCTGGAAGGCCTGCAGAAGTTCATGAAGCAGTTTTCGTTTCCGGGTGGAATCGGCAGCCATTGCACGCCGGAGACGCCGGGGTCGATTCACGAGGGCGGGGAGTTGGGATACAGTCTCTCGCATGGATTCGGCGCGGCGTTCGATAACCCGGACCTGATTGTGGCGGTGATGGTCGGCGATGGCGAGTCGGAGACGGGGCCGCTCGCGACCTCGTGGCACTCCAATAAATTTCTCAATCCAATCACCGATGGCGCGGTGCTGCCGGTGTTGCATTTGAACGGCTACAAGATCGCGAACCCCACCATCCTCGCGCGTATTCCGCATGAGGAATTGAACAGCCTGCTGGTGGGCTACGGATGGAAGCCGTACTACGTGGAGGGCGACGATCCCGTGGTGATGCATCCGAAGATGGCCGAAGTGATGGAGCAGTGCGTGCTCGAAATTCGCGCAATCCAGGCGAAGGCGCGGTCGGCGCCGGTGGGGACGCCTGTGGAGCGGCAGCGGTGGCCGATGATTGTGCTGCGCTCGCCCAAGGGCTGGGGTTGTCCGAAGGAGGTCGACGGACACAAGCTGGAGGGCTCGTGGCGCGCACACCAGATGCCGATCGTCGATCCGAAGAGCAATCCGGCGCACCTGAAGCTGGTCGAAGAATGGCTGCGGAGTTATCGTCCCGAAGAGTTGTTCGATGACACCGGTGCGCTCATCGAAGAGCTGCGCGAGCTTCCGCCTAAGGGTGCCCGACGCATCTCCGGCAATCCTCACGCGAATGGTGGCGTGCTGCGCAAGCCGCTGGACCTTCCTGACTTCCGCGAATACGCCGTGAAGGTGGAAGACCCGGCCAAGATCCAGGTGTCCTCGACGAATGTGCTGGGACACTTTCTCGCCGACGTGATGCGCAAAAACATGACGAGCTTTCGCGTCTTCGGGCCGGATGAGACGGCCTCGAATAAGCTGGACGCGATCTACGAAGCGAGCCAGAAGACGTGGCTGGAAGAGCGATTGCCCTCGGATGATGACGGCGGATTTCTCTCGACCGACGGCCGCGTGATGGAGATGCTGAGCGAGCATACCCTCGAAGGCTGGTTCGAAGGCTATGTGCTGACGGGGCGGCACGGCTTGTTCGCGAGCTACGAGGCCTTCGTGCACGTGATCGACTCGATGTTTAACCAGCATGCCAAGTGGCTGGAGAAGAGCAAGCTGGAGCTGCGCTGGCGGGCGCCGATCTCTTCGTTGAATCTGCTGATCACGTCGCTGGTGTGGCGGCAGGACCACAACGGGTTTACCCACCAGGACCCAGGCTTCCTCGACCTCGTCACCAACAAGAGCCCGGAGGTCACGCGCATCTATCTGCCGCCCGATGCGAACTGCCTGCTGAGCGTCGCCGACCACTGCCTGCGCAGTACGAATTATGTGAACGTGATTGTTGCGGACAAGGCGCCGCACCTGCAATATCTGCCCATGGATAAAGCCGTCGACCACTGCACCAAGGGCATTGGTATCTGGGATTTCGCGAGCAATGACCAGGGCGTGGAGCCGGATGTCGTGATGGCGTGCGCAGGTGATATTCCAACCGCGGAAGCGCTGGCAGCCGTGGCCATTCTGCGCGAGCGCTGTCCGGAGTTGAAGGTCCGCTTCGTAAACGTTGTCGATCTTTTCCGGCTGATGCCCGAATCAGAACATCCGCACGGCCTATCGGAGCGCGAGTTTGACAGCTTGTTCACCCTGGATAAGCCGGTCATCTTCAACTTCCATGCGTATGCTTCGCTGATCCACAAGTTCACGTATCGGCGCACCAATCACGACAACTTCCACGTGCGCGGCTACAAGGAAAAAGGGAACATCAATACGCCCCTGGAACTCGCCATCCTCAACCAGATCGATCGCTTCAACCTGGCGATTGATGTGATCGATCGAGTGCCCGCACTGCAGGCGACGGCGGCGCACACCAAGGAGTGGCTGAAGGATCAGATCATCGATTCAATCTGCTACGCGAACGAGAACGGCATCGACCGGGCGGAGATCAACGACTGGAAGTGGCCGGCACGCCGCACGCAGATGACGTTCGACCGCTAGAGCTCAGGCGCTGGGCTTCAACGGTCAGGCGCTGGGCTTCTCGCTTAGCTTGTGGGCCTCGGACGTGCGCTGCTCGATGGGCGTGTAGGGCGCAGGGTACGTGGGGCCGGTGTAGTTGGCGCGCGGGCGGATCAGGCGGTTGTCGTCGTGCTGCTCGATCACATGCGCGCACCAGCCGGAGATGCGGCTCAGCGCGAAGATCGGCGTAAACAGATCGATGTCGATGCCGAGCGTGGTGTAGGTGCTGGCCGAGTAGAAGTCGACGTTGGCGTTGAGCTTCTTCTCCTCTTTCACGTACAGCTCGATCTTGCGCGACATCTCGTACCACTTGGGATTGGCGTCCTTACCGAGGTCCTCGGACATGCGGCGCAGGTGCGTGGCGCGAGGGTCTTCGGTGGTGTAGACGCGATGGCCGAAGCCGGAGATCTTCTCCTTGTTCGCGATCATCGTGCGGACGTGCTCGACGGGATCTTCACCGGCCTGGTCGATGGCGTAGAGCAAGTGCATCACGGCCTCGTTCGCGCCACCGTGCAGCGGCCCCTTCAGTGCGCCGATCGCCCCGGTGATGGCGGAGTGCAGATCCGACAGCGTGGCCGCAATCACGCGCGCGGCGAAGGTGCTCGCGTTCAGCTCGTGGTCCGCATGCAGCACCAGCGCCACGTCGAGCGCCTTGGTCGCGGTCTCGGATGGCTTTTCGCCGTTCAGCATCCAGAGGAAGTTCGCCGCGTGCGAGAGCGAGGTGTCCGGCTTCACGATCTCCTTGCCCTTGCGAATGCGGTCGAAGAACGCGATGATCATGGCGATCTGCGCGGTCAGGCGAAAGCTCTTGCGGATGTTGGCGGTATGCAGCACCGACTTCTCGTCAGGGTCGTAGATGGACAGCAGCGAGACCGCGGTGCGAAGCACTTCCATGGGCGAGGCGGTCTTGGGCAGCCGGTTGAGAAAGTCGATGACATCGTCGGGCAGTTGCCGCGCGGCCGCCAGCTGGTGCGAAAAATCATTGAGCTCCGCAGCGGTTGGCAGGCTTCCATTCCAAAGTAAAAAAGTCGTCTCTTCGAAGGACGACTTTTGCGCGAGCTCGTGGATGTCGATGCCACGATAGGACAGAATTCCTTTGCCGCCATCGATGAAACAAATCGAGGAATCATTGGCAATAACGTCTTGCAAACCCCTGGGTGCAGCAGTGGACATAGGTACAGATCTCCTGAAAACCTTGTGCTTTCGCACTACCCTGCGATTATCGGGCAGCGCGGAAGCGGTTGTCACGAGCGGTTGGCCGAATATCGATTTGATTGGTCGATTCGCGGTTTAGGGGATGACGGTGCAGGCAAAGCGCTGAGGCGACAGCGCCGAAGCGTCGATGGCTGGGGCCTTTCCTTCGATCAGGTCGGCCATCACGAGGGCCGTCCCCGGCGCCTGCAGAATGCCATTGCGGTAGTGGCCGGTAGCGATGAATTGCCCGGGACGGGAACACGCGCCCACGAGGGGCAGCCTGTCTGGCGTTGCGGGACGCAGCCCTGCCCAGGACTCGACCAGGGGAGCGTCGGCCTCGAACGCGAGCTCGGGGATGAGCTTCGCCGCGAGCGCCCGCAGCGCGTCCAGATCGCTCGCGTGTACTGCTGTGTCGAAGCCGGCATCTTCTACCGTCGCGCCGATCAGCGCCGTGCCCGCCTGCGGGCCGCTGGTCCGCGGAACGATGTAGATTCGCTCGCTGCGATGAACCTCGTCGAGCGCAAACGGCAGGCGCACGCGCAGCATCTGTCCCTTGCATGGCGTAATGGCGATGGGGTCGCCGTCCAGCGCCGCCATCACCTCGGAGGTCCACGCACCGGCTGCGTAGACGACCGCGCGCGTGGCGATGGCCTCCCCGCCGCCCAGCTGGATCGTTGCCCCGCGACCCTCCTCATCAATCGCCGCGATCTGCGTATCTTCGAGCAGCCGAATCGACGTCGCCTTCACCGCAGCGCGCAGGGCCGCGGCCAACTGCCGTGGGTCGAGCGAGTGCTCTGCCAGCCGCTGCGTCGACCCGTCCTCCAGGTATTGAACCGTGGTGTTGGTCTGGAAGGGAACCGCGATGCCGGAGAGCGCTTCAATCCGGCGGAGAAACGCAGGATAGCGTTCGGCGCTCAGTCGGGAGAGCGCACGAACCTCCGGAGGATTCCCCGGATCGCCGGCGGCCAGCATCCCCGCCGCAGCGGTCGAGGCGCCCGCCAGGCTGCGCCCCCGATCGACGACCGTGACCTTCGCCCCGCGGTCGTTCAACTCCAGCGCAATCGCCAATCCGATCAGCCCGGCGCCGATCACGACGATGTCCGGAGTCCGGGTTGGGTCAAAGCGGAAGCTCATCTATGCTCATTATCCCTCGCGTCCCAAGTCGCGGCGGAGTTGCGTGGATTGATACATCGTGATGCGATCAACCTGGATGCAGGAAACGGAAACGTACAATCAAGGGCACCCCTCGTTTTTTGGTCGCTTTTTTGCGTCCACGCGCGAGCGGAATCTGCATCTTATCGAAGAGGTTGTGTTCAGAGCGAAGTCCCGCTCAAAGAGCGCGCCTGCAAGGAGGAAGTGAACGGATGAGCCTATTAGATGACAAGGATGGAAGCACAACTCATGACACTTACGTGGAGCATAAGCCGGCAACATGGCTTGTGGGTGTCGCGGTTGCGGCGTTGATTGTCGCCTTGGGTGGCCTGGCCTGGAGTTTCGGGCTGCAAAGCCATCTGACGGATGCGGAGTCCAAGCTTTCTGCCGCAACGGCACAAAACGCGTCGCTATCAGAGAAAATTGATGACACCAATGAGCGCATGAAGGCCCAGGGGCAGGCGCTGGCTCAAAGCGTTGGTCTGACCCAGAAGCAGCTCCAGGACAAGTCAGATGAACTGGTCGCAACCGAGCAGCGCGACCGGATCCAGACCCAGCGTCTGGCACGCGAACAGAAGGCGACCGCGCAGCAGGTTGGTGCGGTGCAGACGGACGTATCGAGTGTGAAGACGGACGTTGGCGGCGTAAAGACCGACGTGGCCAGCACCAAGGCTGATCTCGACGCGACCAAAACCCAGCTGAACCGTGTGATGGGCGATGCGGGCGTGATGAGCGGCCTGATTGCCACCAACCACACGGAGCTGGAAGAGCTGAAGCATAAGGGCGACCGCAACTACTACGAGTTCACGCTCGACAAGGGTGCGGGTGCCAAGAATGTCGGGACCATCAAAATCGATCTGAGGAAGGTTGACAACAAGCGCTCCCGGTTCACGCTGGTGGTTAGCTCGGACGACCGCAACATCGAGAAGAAGGACCGGACGCTCGACGAGCCCATCCAGTTCTACTCTGGAAAGACGCCGGCGCTCTTTGAGATCGTCGTCAACAACATCGGCAAGAAGACGGTTTCGGGCTATCTCAGCACGCCGAAGAGCGCGCCTGAGCCGATGGCCGCTCCCAGCGCCGGTCAGTAATTACCGCACAAACGTTTTTGCCTGCGAGGGGCTGCACAGATATTGTGCAGCCCCAATGTTTTGATGGCTACGGGATCGGAACCTGGATGGGCGCGGCGTCGTGTGCAAGATAGACCGTGAGGGTGGCCGATTTTTTGGCCGCCCATGCCTGGGCAGTTAGATGCGGGAACAGGAATACGATGGTGCCCACGCGGGTAGCTCCGGGCGATACCGCATCCTCGAAGCGCAGCGGGGGAGCTGCAGGCGGGCTTACCAGCGGAGTGAGCTGCGGGAAACTCTGCTCCAGCCGAGGCAGATCGAGCGCAGAGACATTGGTCGCCTGGAGCGAACCGGCGTCCGAGGTCATGGTCGCGGAAACACTATCGAGAAAGATGGGCAGGCGGAGCTTGTCGGCGATGCTGACGGTGGCGACGACATAGACATTGTCTTCGGATTGCGCGGGCACACCGATGAGGTGACTGCTGCTGGGCATCTCCGAGAACTCCGTGTGGGGAGCAAAGATTTCCGTCTTCTGCACGGTGATCTCCGCGGTCTTGCGGGGATTGAGCATGTAGACGCCGACGCCGATGAGGATCATCACCGCAGCGGCGATGAGGAGCTTCGGAATCAGGGGATTCGGATCGGGGGGCGGGGCGATTTGGAGATCTTGCTCAACGATTGGTTCCTGAGATTGGAGCATCATTCCCTCACAATAGTGCGGCGACGGGGGCCGCCGCTGTGATTTGCTTACGTTCGTTGCAAACCCGCCAACAATTGTTCAACGGGTCGTGTATTGAGCAAGTCGGCGGGGCTGAGCCAGGCCCTGCGCAGCTGCACAATGCCATGGTCGATCTGATCGAGCTCGCCGGTCTGGTGCGCGTCGGTGTTCACCACAATCTTGCATCCATGTTCTTTGGCGAGGCGGAGATTCAAGTCGTTCAGATCCGCACGCGCCGGCGATGCATTGTGTTCGACGGCGACTCCCAGGCGCGCCGCGGCCGGCAGCAGCTGGGTGAGGTCGATCTTGTAGCCCTCGCGCTGCAGCACCTTGCGGCCGGTGGGGTGGCCGAGGATATGCACGTGCGGGTTTTCCGCCGCACGCAGCACCCGCGCCGTCACCTCTTCGGGAGTCTGGTTGAAGCCGGAATGAACGCTCGCGACCACGATGTCCAGCTGCGCGAGCGTCTCGTCGGCCAGATCCAGCGAGCCATCGAGCAGAATATCCACTTCGACGCCGGCCAGAATACGGAAGGGCACTGCCGGCTTGATCACGTCGGGTTCGTTGTTGCGCAGGCGAGCCTCGTAGCGTTCCCACTGGGGACCGCGACCGGCGGCAAACTCTGCGGCAAGCTCGGCGGAGACCTCGCGAATGCGGTGTGCGTGGGCCAGGGCGCGCGTATCGTCCATGCCATTGGTCATGGCCAGATTCTTGGAGTGGTCGGTGATCGCGATATATTCCAGCCCGCGGTCGATGGCCGCCTCGGCCATCTCGCGGATCGAGTTGCTGCCATCGGATTCGGTGGTGTGCATGTGCAGATCGCCGCGGATATCGCCGCGTACGATCAGCTGCGGAAGCGTGTGTTTCGCCGCGGCCTCCAGTTCACCGCAGTTCTCGCGCAGCTCGGGAGCAATGTAATCGAGATCCAGCGCGTTATAAATCTCCTGCTCGCTGGCTGCCGCAACGACCACGTTGTCTTCGAGCCGCAGCAGCGCATACTCGCTCAACGTGAGGCCGCGTTTGATCGCTCGCTGGCGTAGCGCGACGTTATGCATCTTCGAGCCGGTGAAGTATTGCAGCGCCGCTCCATAGCTGGCGCGCGGCAGCAGCCGCACATCCACCTGCAGGTTGTTGCGCAAGGTGAAGCTCACCTTGTTCTGACCGCGCGCCAGCAGTTTGTCGATCAGCGGCAGTGTCGCCACATGCTCGACGGCTGCTGCAACCACGTCGGGCTCGCAGGCTGGGCCGGTCACCAGCAGATCAAGGTCGCCGACCGTCTCACGGCCGCGACGCAGCGAGCCCGCAGGAGTGATCGTTTCAATCCCCGGAAACAGTCGAATGAGTTCGCTGATCTGCTCCGCATGCTGGCGCGCGACGTCGATGCGAAAGCGGGAAGAGTTCTTGCGATAGTCCTCAATACCCTTGAGCAGCTTGTCGGTAAACTTCTGCCCCATGCGCGGGAGCGGCAGCAGATCGCCGCGCTTGGCCGCTTCTTCCAGGCTGTCGATATCGTGTACCCCCAGCGCGGAATAGACCAGCGCCACGGTCTTCGGACCCATGCCGGGCAGACGCAGTAGCTCGAGCATCGTCGGCTTATAGCGCTGCAGCAGCTCTTCGCGCAGGGGCATCGTTCCCGTGGCAACGAGGTCGCGAATGTTGGCCGCCATGCCTTTGCCGATGCCGGGAATCGCGAGCAGCGCTTTGGGATCCACGTCCGCCGTTGCCAGCGTGGCAAGCTGCGTGGTTTGCTGTTCCACCGCTTCCGCGGCACGACGATACGAGCGGATACGAAACGGGTCAGCCGCATCGATCTCGAGCAGGGAAGCTGTCTCATCGAGCAGCCGAGCGAGGGTAATGTTGTCCATAGAAAGTCGAAGTCCGGGCTCAGCTCAACGTAGAACGCGGCCCGGATCAGCTTCGATTGTAAGGTTGTGGGCCGTTCCCCAGCGAATCGCGGCCCGAATACGCTAAACGGACTTCGTTCGCGTGACCTGGTCCGCTTGCGGACCTTTCGTTCCCTGGATCACGTCGAACTCCACCTCGTCGCCTTCTTTGAGCGTCTTGTAGCCCTCCAGCTTGATCGAACTGTAATGTACGAAGACGTCGGGGCCATCCTCACGCCCCAGAAATCCGTAGCCTTTTGCGTTGTTGAACCACTTAACTGTCCCTTTGTACTGTGCCATGGGTCCCTTACCGTGCTCGAAATATCCTTCCGCGTGGCCGGAAGTTGTTACAGGGTATGACGCAATTTTGAGCGCATAGGCGGCCTGAACTATTTCGGGAATGGTGGAATTCCCGGTCATGCGACAACTTTTAATGTGTCGGCTATCAAACACCAATGCAGTCCCATGAACACGGGACAGGCAGTTCTGCGAGGGCGCGGCGAAAGAAAACCCTAGCGCTGCGCGGACTTCGAGCGCCACAGATCGTCGTAGATCAGCACGCCGATCAGCGTCTTTCCGTCCTCGATCTTGCCGGCGCGAATGAGCCGCAAGACCTCAGAGAGCGGCGTCATGTGGAGCTCAATCTTCTCGTCGTCCTCGGGCGCGGCCTCGCCCTGGGTAAGGCCCTCGGCCAGCAGAATCGTCATCGTCTCGGTAAGGAAGCCCGGGCTCGCGTAGTAGTTGCAATGGTGCGACCAGCGTTTCGCGCGGTAGCCCGTCTCTTCGATGAGCTCGCGCCGGGCGGCAGGAATTAATTTCTCTCCCGGCTCAATCCGTCCCGCCGGCAACTCCAACATTAATTTCCCGGCGGCGTGACGATACTGCCGGATCAACAGGATCCCGGGGTCCTTCGGGTTGGTCTCCGTATCGACGGCGAGCACCACCACGGAACCATTGTGGCGGATCACATCGCGGGTTGCCTTCACGCCGCCCGGCTCCTCCACTTCGTCCCGCGTCACCCAGAAGACGTTGCCCTGGTACACAGTTTTGGACGACACAGTTCGAGCACGCCCCGTCAGCTTCACCGGCTTCGGCGCAGCGGCGGCGGCCGCCTGCAAGGAACGTATTGCAGACGCCTTCGCGGAACTCTTCTTCGCAGGCGTCGATTTTGCTGAGGGCGGGGAGGTGGTCTTCGGCTTTTTCGCAGTCGCGGTCTTTTTGCTTCCCATAACCGTACAGTACACGACAGCCGCGGCCCCATCCACAACCGGGAACCTGAGGATTTGCTGCATCGGCGCTCCCGCTCAAGCATCCAAAGAGGTCACAGGATGAGAGACTAAAACCTGCATGGACTCCCAGTGTTACCCCATCTCGACGCTGCCCGGCACCAGCCCGCTCTTCCGCGACTTCGCGGACAACGCCGCAGCTTCCTATTCGGCGGCGGCCTCGCAGCAGTCCGCCTTGCGACGCTGGTATCCTTCCAACCCGTTCTCCATGGACTGGGCCAGCCATTCGCCCATCCTGGATCCCGCTCAGCGCAGCCGCCTGGCGGAAGCGCTCCGGGCGCAGGCTGAAAACTTCGCTGCGGGCGAAGCGGTCTTGGCCAACATCGGGCGCCTCGAGCAAGGTGCTGCCGCCGTTGTCACCGGCCAGCAGGTCGTCTTGTTTGGAGGCCCGCTGCTGACTCTGCTCAAGGCTGCCACCGCCATCCGCAAGGCGCAGGACGCCACCAAAGCCAGCGGCCGTGAGCATGTTCCCATCTTCTGGCTGGCCACCGAGGACCACGATCTCGCCGAGGTCGACCAACTCGCGCTGCTGTCCAAGACCGCTGTCGAAACCCTGAGCCTCAATCTCAAGGCGTCGCGTCCACTACCGGTGGGCCCACTGCCCGTCGATGCCGGAAGCGATGAAGGCCTGAAGCATCTGGAAGCGACGCTCAACCAGGCCAGCGAGCTGCTCGCCTGGGCGCCCATCAGCAACCTGTTGCGCGAGTGTTATACCCCCGGCGCAACCCTCGCCTCGGCGTTTGGCCGCCTGCTCACAAAGATTTTTGCGGAGTTCGGACTGATCGTGATGGACGCCGCCTCGCGCGACTTCCACGCCCTCGGCGCGAGCGTTCTGCAGGCCGCGCTGGAGCGTGCCGACGAGCTCGAAGACGCGCTGCTGGTGCGCTCGCAGGATCTCGAGGCTGCGGGATATCACGCGCAGGTGCTGGTCACCGCCGATCATTCGCTGCTCTTCCTCCTCGACGCCGAAACCGGTGCCCGCCTGCCGCTGCGTCGCACTGCGGACGGCGAGTGGAAGGCCGGCGCGCGCGTCTACGCCACCGCCGAGCTGCTGCAGATTCTTGCCGCCGAGCCGGAGCGCTTGAGCCCCAACGCGCTGCTCCGGCCCGTCTTCCAGGACACCATTCTGCCCACCGCCGCCTACATTGGCGGCCCCGCGGAGATCGCCTACTTTGCGCAGTCGGAGGTGCTGTACACCCGCATCCTCGGCCGCGTGACGCCGGTCCTTCCGCGCCTGATGGCCACGCTGGTAGAGCCCGCAATCGCGTCCACGATGGCGGCGCACGAGCTGCAGTTTCCGCAAATCCTCGAATCGAAAACCATCGAAGATCTTGCCCTGCGCCTCGCCGCCCGCGCCATGCCCATCGAAGGCAAGCGCAAGATCGCAGCCGTCGGGAACTCGATGGACGCTGAACTCACAGCGCTGACGGAATACATGACCGCGATGAGCGCCGACCTGGGCCGCGCCGCCAGCGTCTCCGCCAGCAAGATGCGCTACCAGCTGAACCGCCTGCGCCGCATGGCCGCGAACTTCGAGCTGCAGAAGCAGGCATCGCTGCACAAACACGCTGCCGCCATCATGCTGAGCCTCTACCCCGATGGACATCTGCAGGAGCGCCTGCTCGGCGGTGTGTGGTTTCTCGCCCGCTACGGCGACGCGCTGCCCGCTCTCCTGGTGGACCACGCCTCTCAGGAATGCCCGGGGCACCGAGTTATATACCTCTAACCCCTATACATAAGTAATTGCCTGCGCGATACTTTCGGGCATGACCTTTCTTTTAGGATTACCAATCCTGGTTTTGGTCCTGATCGGCGTCGTCGCGTTCTTCCTCCACTTCCTCCCCACCTTCGTCGCGGGCTCGCGCCACGTTGAGAACTTCTGGTGGATCTTTCTGATCAATCTTTTTTTTGGCTGGACGCTGATCGGCTGGGTCCTCGCGCTGGTCTGGGCGGCGAACGACACGCCTCGCTTCGCCTACAGGTATGTGCCGCCACCGCCGTACAATCGATAAAGAAGTTTCCAGCAAGTGCCGGAGGCTGTTCTAGTCGAGGTTTGTTATGGGATTGAGCGACCAGCCATTTGAAGTGATGTGCCCGGATTGCGGCGGGATGTTGAAGGTGGACCCAATCAGCCGCTCGGTGATTGCGCATACGCCGGCACCGCGCAAGAAGACCTTCGAAGACTTCGGCGCCGCCGCGAAAGCTTTGAAAGAGCAGGACGCCCGCCGCGAATCCATCTTTGCGCAATCCGTGCAGGCGGAAAAAAACAAGGACGACGTGATGGCCAAGAAGTTCGCCGAAGCCGTCAAGAAGGCCAAAGAGTCGCCGAATACGGGCAAGCCAATTCGCGACTTCGACCTGGATTAGGTCCTTCGCGGACGGCGAGAGCTGAGAAACCATACGATCGGATGCCTGGGAATGAACGAAGTTGATCCTGGACCGCAGCAGCAACCGTCTATTCCGAAGGTAGCTGCACCCGCTTGGCCTGCGCGGCGTTTCACCATTCCTCCTCCCCCGCCCGTCGTTCTCGAACCTATCCCGGTCTGGAAGTGGGCTGCCTCCATCATCCTCATTCTGGCGTTCGCTGGCGGGTTGATTGCCCTCGGCAGATGGTCCCGCACCCAGCCACATTCCACCGAAGCGGCCGTAGCCGCTCTACATCAAAAGATGACCGGTGCAGACGATGCAGGTATCTTCGCCGACGCGGATCCAACCTACAGAGAAACGATCACTTCCGCGACATCCAACGGCATGTTCGATAACGTCCGAACGCGGCTAGGCGCCCCCCGCTCTTCAACCCAGACCGATTTCGGCTATGCCAAAGACGAGACGATGGGAAGTTTTTTGACTCTTCACTATTCCACCGCTTTCGACAAGGGTTCAGGGACCGAAACTATCTGTCTCCATAATGTGAATGGAGTCTGGAAGTTGGCGGCCTACAACGTAGAGTCGCCGCTGCTGCGGGAGAACCAGCCGCCAATCCGACCCAAGGTAAAACCGAGCCTCTAGTACCCCTACGGCGCGCGCCCATCGCGAACCGGTAAACTGGGTGTGATGCCACCAATTCTCAATGCACAAGGCGTATCCAAGCGTTTCGGCGCCACGCCCCTCTTTCAGAACATCTCTTTTGCCGTAAATGAGGGCGACCGCATCGGCCTCATCGGCCCCAACGGCGCCGGCAAGTCTACCCTGCTGGCCGTCCTCGCCGGTGAAGTCGAGCCCGACTCCGGCGAAGTCTCCGTGCGCCGCCGCGCCCGCATCGGCTACGTCCGCCAGATCTCCGAGTACGCCGCCGGCATGACCGTCCGCAGCGTGATGGAGGCCGCGCTGGAACGTGCGAGCGTGCCTGCCAACGAGCGCGAGCAGCGCCTGCGCGAGACCCTGGGCCGCGCCGGCTTTGCCGACGACGGCACCGACACCTCCATCCGCATGGATGCCGACGCCTCAAGCCTCTCCGGCGGGTGGCGCAAGCGCCTCGCCATCGCCGAGGCCATGGTCACCGAGCCCGACGTCCTGCTGCTTGACGAGCCCACCAATCACCTTGATCTCGAAGGCATTGAGTGGCTCGAAGGCGTACTTCGCAGCGCACGCTTCGCCTGCGTCGTGGTCTCGCATGATCGTTACTTTCTCGAGAACGTTGCCAGTGAGGTGGTGGAGCTGAGCCGCGTCTACGCCGAGGGCGTGCTGCGCGTGCGCGGAACCTACTCGAAGTTCCTTGAAGGCCGCGAGCTGTATGTCGAAGCCCAGAGCAAGATGCAGGAAGGCCTGCGCAATCGCGTCAAGACCGAGATCGAGTGGCTGCGCCGCGGCCCCAAGGCGCGCGCCACCAAGGCCAAGGCACGCATCGACAACGCCAACGAACTCATCGGCAAGCTCGCGGATGTGGATGCACGCACCCGCACCTCCAGCGCAGGCATCGAATTTGCCGCTACCGAACGCCAGACCAAACGGCTGATCGAGTTCGAGGACGTCAGCATCTCGCTGGGCGGCCGCGAGATCGTTGGCGGCGTCAGCTTCAGCGTGACCAACGGCATGAAGCTCGGCCTCGTCGGTCCCAATGGCAGCGGCAAGACCACCATCCTGCGCGCCATGTCGGGCGAAATCCCCGCGACCTCGGGCACAATTAAGCGCGCCAACGGCCTGCGCATCGTCTACTTCTCGCAGCTGCGCGAGATCGACCCCACGCTCACGCTGCGCCGCGCCCTCGCGCCCGACTCCGACTCCGTCGTCTACCAGGACCGCGTGGTTCACGTCGCAAGCTACGCCGCAAAGTTTCTCTTCACCGGCGACCAGCTGAACCAGCCCGTCGAACGCCTTAGCGGCGGCGAGCGCGGCCGCGTGCTGATCGCGCGGCTGATGCTGCAGCCTGCCGATGTGCTGATGCTCGACGAGCCCACCAACGACCTCGACATTCCCACCCTCGAAATCCTTGAGGAGGCGCTGCTCGAGTTCAAGGGCGCGCTCGTGCTGGTCACACACGATCGCTACATGCTCGATCGCGTCTCGAACATCGTGCTTGGCCTCGACGGCCACGCGCACGCGCGCATCTTTGCCGACTACTCGCAGTGGGAAGAGTGGAAGGGCGTCGAGCGGGGCTACGTGGCGAACCAGCAGGCCGCGGCCAACAGCTCGCAGCGCGCGTCGGCTACATCCAGCGCGGTCGCGGCCTCCGGCAAGAAGAAGCTCTCCTACCTGGAGCAACGCGAGTACGATGGCATCGAACAGCGCGTCGACAAAGCCGATGCACGCATGGCCGCTGCCCACGATCGCCTGGAAGACACGGCCGTGGTCACCGATCCCGCCGCGCTCACCGAAGCCCTCGCCGAGATGGAAGCCGCGCAGGCCGAGCATGATGCTGTCTATCAGCGCTGGGCCGAGCTCACGGAGAAGGCCGGCTAAAACTCAATCCTTGCGCAGCACCTCGCCGTTCTTCATCACGAAGACGGTCTTCTTCAACACGCTGATATCGTCGAGCGGGTTGCCGGGGACCGCGATCACGTCCGCGTAAAAGCCAGGCTTCAGCTGCCCAACGTCGTCCGCCCAGCGCAGCAGCTGCGCACCGTTGATCAGGTCCGCGCGCAGCACGTCGGCCGGCGGCATGCCAAACTTCACCATCAACTCCAACTCCCGCGCCTGCGTTCCATGCGGGAACGGCCCCACATCCGATCCCACTGCAAAGGGCACGCCCGCGGCCATCTGCTTCTTGAACTGCGCAGCGTGGTACGCAAGTTCGCGGCGGTCCTCCGATCCGTCACCGCGCTGCGGATGATCGCCGAAATACTCGACCACGGCAAACGTCGGCACCGCGTAAATCTGCTTCTCGCGCATCAGTTTCATGGTCGCAGGCGAGAGGTTGTACGCGTGGTCGATGGCCGCCACACCAGCCTCGGCCGCATATGAAGCACCCGGCTCACCAGTGCAGTGCACTCCTACGAAGGAGCCGGTGCGATCGGCCTCCGCGACCGCCGCGGCAAGCTGCGCTTCGGTGTACTGATAGGGCGTAGTGAACGTGTCGCCTTCGAGACGATCCCGTCCCGTCTCGTAAATTTTGGTGAAGTCCGCTCCCTGTTTACGCTGCTCGCGCATCACCGCGACGATCTGGTCGGCGGTGTTCGCGTAGTCGGCGTTCGAGAGCACCTGTTGTGCAGGATTGAATCCGATGGCGTCTTCATGCCCACCCAGGATGTCGATGGCATTGCACGAGACGCGCATGCGCGGCCCCGGAATCAGCCCGCTGTTGATCGCATTGCGCACGGCGACGTCCGCGCACCCAGCGCCCTCGGTCCCCATGTCGCGCTCAGCGGTGAAGCCGGCCATCACATCAGCCTTCGCGGCGGCCGCGGCCAGCAGGGTTCGCTGCGGCACGGATTCTTCCACGGTCTGCAGACCTTCGTTGCCGGGGTGGAGGAAGAGATGTGTATGCACGTCGATCAAGCCAGGCATCAGCGTCGTATCGCCGAGATCGATCACGACTGCGCTGGCTGGCCGCGAGACATGCGTCCCTGCCTCGCGAATCCGGGCACCTTCCACCAGCACTTCGCCCGGCGAAAGAACCTTGCCCGCGGCGACGTCGAGGATGCGCGCTGCGTGCAGGATTGTGACGTGAGTTTCAGGCTGCTGTGCCGCGGTGGCGACCGCGCAGCCCGCAAGAGCGACGGCCAGTATCGAAAGTCTCATGGTGCAAGAAGAATACTGCATGCGACTAGCAGGTTATGCGCCGGACCTTACTTCGGCGCCCACTGCTCGTCCGCCGACGGCCCATACAGCGCGGGCACGGGAATCTCATTCAACCGCAGATAGACGCCCAGTTGCGCGGTGTGATGGATGAGGTGATTGAAAAACATCAGCCGGTAGGTCTTGGAGCGGGTCGCACTCGAGATCACCTGTTCGCCAAAGGAGAAGCGCCACGACTTGGCGAGGTGCTCATCGCTGGCGGCGGCCAGCGCGGCGCGGCACTTCGCCGCAGACTCATCCAGCCGCTCCAGACAAAGCTCGCGCGACTCGAAGGCCAGCGAGGAGTGCGGGCGCTTGGAGTTGGCCATGTCCATGCCGTCGTCTTCGAGAATGTAATAGCCGAAGAGCGGCATGGTGGCGCAGTGCATGGCCAGCTTGCCCAGCTTCATCGACTTGTCGTGCGGCACCCAGTCCGGCTTGTCGTTGGGCACACGCTCCAGCGTGCGGCGGGTATTCGAGATCTCTACGTCAAAGTCTTCGAGCAATAATTCAGCGGCAGTCATCTCTGAGCTCCTTTGAATCGTGTCTTGGATTTCTGTGACTTAGATTCCGGTGATATTAAACCCGCAATCCACGAACGTAACTTCACCTGTGATGGCGCTGGCTAGATCGCTTACCAGGAACAGCGCTACGTTGCCGACTTCCAGCTGTTCAACATTTCTGTGCAGCGGCGCCCGTTGAGTTACCGTGTCGAGAATGGTTGCGAAGTCGCTGATGCCGCGCGCAGCGAGGGTTTTGATAGGGCCGGCGGAGATAGCATTTACGCGAATCCCCTTGGGACCCAGATCGCTGGCGAGATAGCGAACGGTGGCTTCGAGCGCAGCCTTGGCGACGCCCATGATGTTGTAGTTCGGAAAGACCTTCGTGCTGCCGTAGTAGGTCAGCGTAAGAATCGATCCGCCCGGGCTCATCAGGGGCTCAGCGCCGCGCGCCAGGGCGATCAGTGAGTAGGCGCTGATGTCGTGCGCGACACGAAAGTCCTCGCGAGCCGTATTCAGAACGGAGTTCTTGATGTTGGGAGCAAAGCCGATGGAGTGAACGACGATATCCAGCTTGCCGTAGACGGCCTTAAGCTGCTCGAAGACCGCGTCGATGTCGGAGTCAATCGAGACGTCGCAGCGGAAGAGCTTGGTATTGGGCAGGTCGGCGGCAAGCTCTTCCGCCTCGCGCTGCAGACGTTCGCTCTGGTAGCAGATGGCGAGCGACGCGCCGGCCTCGGACAGCTTTTGCGCGATCGCCCACGCGATGCTGCGCTTGTTGGCGAGGCCGAACACTACAGCCACTTTGCCCTTCATATCGATCATCCTGAAAACTCCTGGCGTGCTGGTAAATCAAATCAACCGACGCTAAGGATAGCAGTTTGAGGGCTACTCTGGCTGTGGACCGCCCCCGTTCAGCCGTGAACCAGCCAGTCGAATTGTTCCTCCGACAGCGGCACGACCGATAAGCGAAACTGCCGGAACAGTATCGAGCCTAGAAACACGCCCGCATGGCGAATCTCCGTCAGGGGCTTTTCGCGCTTCAGACGCTTGCCCGCCTTCAACCGCACGATCGGCGTCTTCGGATCATCAGGATCGGCCGTCACCGAAACCACCTTCGCTGTCCCGACAGCCGCTTTGCCCACGTTGGAGTGGTAGATCACACACTGCTCGCCAGGCTTCATGTTGCGCAGCGTGATCAGCGCCTGCGGGTTCTTGATTCCATCCCACTTCGTTTCGCCATCGCGCAGCAGGTCGTCAAAGGAGTACTTGTCGGGTTCAGACTTCAGAAGATAATGCATCGCTAAACAGTTTATCCGCCCAGGTCGAGGTGATGCACGTGGGCGATCGGCTGGTGGAGAAACAAGCTGCCAAGCCGTTGAAATTTCTCCACCGAATCTGTGGCGTAGCACTCGAAACCAAGCGAGTTTTCCACTGCGCCGGTTCCAACGGCGGCTCCCAGCGCCGCAGCCGCAGCCTCCGCCGTCGCCTCGGCCGAATCAATCACCACCGCATCCGACCCCAACTCCCGCAGCGTCCTTTCGATCTCTCCCGCAATCAGCGGATAGTGCGTGCAGCCCAGCAGGACGGCCTCAGGCTTGCACTTCGCCAACGCTTCCGACAAGTAGATACGTAGCACCGCGCGCGTGACCTCGTGATCGGTCCAGCCCTCTTCCACCAACGGCACCAGCAGCGGGCAAGCCACCTCGGTGGCTCGCAACCCAATCGCCTCACAAGCCGCGTAGTACGCATGCGACTGCACCGTGGCCGCCGTCGCCAGCACCAGAACCTCGGCACCCGTCTTCGCGACGGCACGCTTCGCAGCATGGGCTCCGGGTTGGATCACACCCAGCACCGGCACGCTCACGGCGCGGCGAATATCCTCGAGCGCCAGCGCCGTCGCGGTATTGCAGGCGATCACCAGGTACTCGCAGCCGCGCTGCTCCAGAAAGCGCGCACTCTCCACCGCGTAGCGCGCGATGGTGGCCTGCGACTTCGCCCCGTAGGGCAGCCGCGCCGTGTCTCCAAGGTAGAGGTAATTGGCCGACGGGATCTTCGACAGCAGCGCGCGCAGCACCGTCAGCCCGCCAAAACCGGAGTCGAAGACCCCTACCACCGACCCAGCATTCGCGGTCGTCCGCGCAACCTCTTGTTTACTGCCAGCAGAGCTCATTCAGTTCGATTGTCCCCCGTTTGCGGCAGTTGCGCCCGAGGTCGTATCGGCGGCAGGGTAGGTCCGCAACAGGTCTGCATGCCCCGCCAGCGTCTCGCGTGCCTGCCCGTCCACCAGGAAACGCACCTGCTCAATCTGCGGAAGATTGGCATGCAGCGTTCCCAGGATCGAGCGCAGCGTCAGCGACTCCACCTCCACGCCGGACGGATGCTGATTCACAAACGTGCTGTGCAGATCGATCACGGCGAGTTCTCCACCGGGCTGCTTCGGCTGCACCGGATCCGGATCGCTCTGGGCCACCGGCACCGTGGGCCGGAAACCGCCATCCTTGGTCGCCGACGAGGTGGAATCGGTCGTATACCCCACCAGCGGCAGCGGCACCAGGAACACCTCCGCAACCGCCGCGCCCGGTGGCAACGCATGCGCCGAGCCGGGCAGCGCATACTCCGCAATCAAGTGATCGATCAGTGCCCGCGCCCGCGCATTGGGTTCCTCGGGCAGAGCGATCTGGCGCGAGGCTGGCGCAATCGATCCATCCGCATCGTTGGCAAGATCCAGCGTTACGGTCTCGGCCATCGCGGTTGGCGCGTCCAGCGGCGTCTCTTCGTCGGCGAGTGCCGCAATCCGCTGGCGTCCGCGCTGGCGCCCCACGGCCAGCAGCACGCCCATGCCGATAATGCACACGACCAGGCACCAGAACACGATGCGTTGATGGCGTTGAATCATGGCTGCGCCCCCGCGGCGTCGCTCGGCGCCGCCTGTCGAACGGTTGCGCTCGCTGGCGCCGGGAGCCGCGACGGCGGCTGCACCTGGCTCCGCCAGAACACCAGCTCTCCGGCAATCGCCAGCGCTACCCGCTGCTGATAGTCCGTGTCATTGATGCTGTCGGCATCGTCTCCCGAGGGCGCAAGCTCCACCACCAGCGCCGGGCAGGTCATCGAATCGATCGGCCGCACCGACGCGTTGCTCGCTACCAGCGCCAATCCGGAACGCGAAAATGCCGCGGTCATCTGACTCTCCAGCCGTTGGCTCTGCGGTATCCACGCCGCCTGCGCGGTCATCCATGGCGCCACGAAGGGCTGTGCCTTGCTTGCCTCCAGCTCTGAGCGGTAGAGATGGACCCCGTTCCCGCTTCGCGTTGCGTGCAGCACCAGGCACGCCGCCGCATCCGCGCGGTTCGCAATCCCTGCGCGATCATCCAGCGTCATCGGGGAGCCCGCTGCATTTGGAACTGCCGCCGCGTCCTCCTCCCGCGTCATCACCACGCTGAAACCGCGGGCCGTCAGCAACGAGCGCAACCGGAACGCCAGCGCCAGCGTTACGTTCTTCTCTACCGTCGTATCGCTGATCTGCGACCCGCTGTCGACGCCTCCGTGCGCCGGATCGAGCACGATCACGGTGCGGTTGATCGGAATGGGAGCGGGACCGGTCGGCGAACTCGGCGCAGTATGCCGCGCGGTCGCCGCAGCAGGTCGTGATGGCCCTGCAGCGGGTCGCGCGGTTGCCGCGGAAGGTCGTGAGGCCGCCGCAGCAGGTTTTGCTGGCGCTGCCTGCTGGGCCGGAGTCGCTGCGGCCGGCTGTGCCCCCTGCGCGCGCGCCGTCGCCGTCATCAGGACGAGCAAACCGGCAGTCGCAATATGTCGCAAAGCGTTCAAGAGAGGTCTTTGGCCTTTGGAAAACTAGGTGCTCTGTTCACTTGTTGTGTCGCGTCGATTGTATCGGTCGCGCCGTCATGATGCGAGTCTCATTGCCGCCGGGATCTATCTGGTGAGCAGCTTGCACCTAGGACGACCGGCTTTGCGAGTTAGATGCATGGCCGTCATCCGAGGCTCACCGCGCGGTAGACTGGTGTGCATGCGGGTCTTCGGCATCGACTGCGGAACGGAGTTCACCGGCTACGGGGTGGTCGAGGTCGACGACACCGCGCGCCTCCCCAGGCTGCGTCCCCTCTGCGCCGGCGCCGTTCGACTGAACAAGAAAGACCGCGCACCCGTCCGCCTGCTGCAGGTCTACGTCGAGCTTTCCGCGCTGCTGCAACTCTGGCAGCCTGAGATCGTCGCCATCGAAGAAGTCTTCTTCTCGGCCAATGCAAAGAGTGCCCTGAAGCTCGGCCAGGTGCGCGGCGTCGCCATGCTCGCCGCCGCCAACTGCGGCCTCTCCGTCGCCGAATACGCTCCGCTCACCATCAAGAGCTCGGTCGTCGGCTACGGCCTCGCTGCCAAGGAGCAAGTCCAATTCATGGTCGCCCGCCTGCTCGATCTCGACGAGGCCCCCAAGCCCGCCGACGCCGCCGACGCCCTCGCCATCGCCATCTGCCACATCCACCACGCGCAAACCGCGGACCACCTGCGCCGCTAGCAACCGCTCTCCTTCGCGAAACTTTGCGCACTCCTTTGCGAACGTTGCGTCAAGGCTTTTGCACGTTCGCCCCACCCAGCGCCCGATACAGCGCCGCCATCGCCTCCAGCGAAACCGCCTCCGACCGCGCCTGCAGCGCAATCGTCTCCGGCCACGCGGCCGTTAGCTCCGCAGCAGAATATCCTGCAGCCCGCAGATTATTCGCCAGCGTCTTCCGCTTCTGCGCAAAGCTCGCCCGCAGAAACCGGTTGAATCCGTCAAACGCAACGCCCAACTCCGCAAGTCGTGGAGCAAACTCCAGCCTCAACACTGTCGAGAAAACGTCCGGCGGCGGCGAAAACGCGCTCGGCGGCAGCGTAAACAGGTTCGTCACCCGCGCATGCATCTGCGTCACCGCCGACAGCGCCCCATACTCGCTCGACCCCGGCCCCGCCGCAATCCTCTCTGCCACCTCGCGCTGCATCATCACCACCGCCCGCGCCACCACGCCTTCACGCGCCGCCGCGAACAGGTGCAGCAAAATATCCGACGTAATGTAGTACGGTAGATTTCCCACCACATCGAGCGACGCCGCATCCCCCAGCATCGTCTTCAGATCCGTTGTCAGAATGTCCGCGTGATGAACCGTGACATGCGCATCGTTGCGAAACCGGAAGGCCAACTCCCGCGCCAGCGCTGGATCAAACTCGATGCAGTGCAGCCGCAGGCAACGCGTCGCCAGCAACTCGGTGATCGCGCCATGTCCCGGCCCGATCTCCACCACGGTCCGCTCGCTCACATCGCCAAGCGCCTCGACGATCTGCAAACAGGCGTTCTCGTCCACCAGGAAGTTCTGCCCCAGCTTCGGTTTTTTATTGCTCGACATAATCAGAAGCCTTATCGCCCGGAGCCTTGCTGCGTTGAAATAAATAATGCACCGGCACGCCACACAAGATCACCAGCGCCCCCGCAGTCGATTCGCGCGGCCGGTCCATGAAGCTGAACACCAGCAGCACCAGCGCAGCCAGGATAAACAGCGCCGGAACCACAGGATACCCGGTCACCCGATACGGCCGGTTCGCGTCGGGCTCGCGTACGCGAAACACGAACACCGTCGCCGCTGTGAGCGCATAGAACAGCCACTCCGAGAAGATCGCCAGGGAGAACAGCGCCTGGAATTTTCCAATCGCCAGCAGCAGCAGGGAACTCAGCACCGCCTGCAGCAGCAGGCTCACCCACGGCGTCTTGAAGCGCGGATGAATCTGCCCCAGCACCGACGGAAACAGCCGGTCGCGAGCCGCCGCAAACGGCACCCTCGCCCCCGAGAGCGAGCTGCCCACAAACGTTGCGCCGATGCTCACCGCCATCCCCACAGCCACTAATCCCGCACCAAGATTTCCCGCCACAAGCTGTAGCGCATCGGTAGCCGGCCGGTCCGCCGCGGCGATCGCAGCCGACGGCAGCACATACTGAATCGCCGCGTTGGTCAGCATGTACAGCGCACCGACGATCGTGACGCCGCCAATCAGCGCTACCGGCAACGACCGCTGCGGCTTCTGCACCTCGCCCGCCATCTGCGACACATCCGACCAGCCGTCGTAGGCCCACAGCGCCGCGATCAGCGCGATCATGAAGCCCGCAAAGCCGCCGCGCGCACCCTGGAATCCCGAGCTGAAGTTGTGCCAATCGCCATACTTCACACTCGCAAAGCACATCCCTGCGATGACCACAATCATCGCTACCTTCAGCCACGTAAGCAGCGTCTGCACCTGCGCCGAATCCCGCGTGCTCACAATATTCAACCCGGTGATCAGCCACGTCGCGGCAATCGCCAAGCCCTGGCTCCACATCAGGTGTCCCACCGCGGCGCGATCCAGAAACGCAAACACTGGAAACGTCCCCAGCACCCGCATCAGCCCCGCCGCGATCGTCGCAATCGACGCCGGCTTTGCAATCATCGTCCACGTCCACGTATACAGAAACGCCGTCAGCGGCCCGTAGGCATCATGCAGAAACGCATACTCGCCGCCCACCCGCGGCCGCATCGCGGCGACCTCCGCATAACTCATCGCACCAAACAGCGAAAGCAATCCGCCGGTAATCCACACGGCGTAGACCATCCGCGAGCTGCCCACCGCGGCCATCATCTCGCGCGGAACCAAAAAAATCCCCGACCCGATAATGATGCCCACCACGATGGCCAGCGCGTTCGTGGCCGTCAATACGCGCGGCAGTTCCTCGTGTGTTCGTCCCTGTGCAACCTCTGAAGCCATTGCAGGGAGACTACCAGAGCCTCACCGCTTTCGCCCTCGCCTAGAAGTAAAACCGCTCATCCGCCCAATCAAATCGCCACGACGGCCGCCTTCCGCGCAGCAGATAAATATTCTTATGCTCAAACGGCATCGCATACGGGGTGTCCATCTTTCCGACGATTTCGACCGACTCGTACTTCTGCCCCACCTCGTCCGGGGTATCCCCGATTACCGCAATCACCACGTTGTTATCGCACCCATGCATCCCCCACAGCCAGTAATTATTCTGTCCACTCAGAGCCGGCGGCAGGTGCAATCCCTCCAGCCGCCCCAGAAAATCAATCGCCCCAGCCTCCCCATAGTTGTTGGCGAAGATGCACACACGCTGCTGTTGCTCCGGCGTCAGCGAGCGATATGTTTTCGCCACAATATCGACCTCCTGCTGCCACCCAAAGCGGTCCGCATAAAACTGCGGCAGCGGCCCCGTCGCTGCAGTCTCCATCTTGTCGCCATGCAGATGCAGCGCCGTCGTATACCGCACCCACGCGGCTGGTCGCAACACCGGCGATGCCATCGGCAAAATGATCAGGCTCGTCACCAGCAGGATCGACTCGAACACCGGGAACGCCACGATACGGTTCTCCCGCACCGCGCGCGACGTCGCAAACCGCCGCTCCCACGCGATGCCGCCTGCCGCAAACATCGCCGGGTAAATTCCCGCAAGGTAATAATCCTTCGCGTGCATCGCGAACATCAGCGCATAGAACAAAACATACGTCAGCCCCAGCCATCTCCCATCGCGCACCGACTTCGCACGCAGCAGCGATACCACGCCCGCAATCCAGATCAGTGAACTTAACGGCTGCATCGTCGCAAACTGCGCCAGGAAAAACTGCACCGGCCCCAGCACAACATTCTTGTGGCGAACCTGGCCGTTATGCAGAAATTCCAGCGTCGGCCAATGATTGCGGATCTGCCACAACACGTGCGGGAGGACAATCACCACCATCAGCGCAATCGCCACCGCGGCCCATCGCGAGAACAGCACCCGCCGCTGCTTCGTCAGCAAAAGCCCGATCCCCAACGTCACCAGGAAGAAGACCATCGATGGCTTGTTGAGCAATCCCACTCCCGCGGCCACGCCAAACACGATCCACCACGTGCGCTGCGAATATCCGCGCAGCATCAGGATCACGGCCAACACGCAGGTCATCCAGAACGCCGGCTCAAACGAGTTCATCGAGAGGAAGCCGTGCACTCCGATGTATTGCGGGCAGACGATCACGCCAAACATCGCCAGCGCCTGCGCAGGTCGCCGTCCACCCAGCGCCCACGCAATCATGCCGGTCAAGAACACCATCACGGCGCCCGCCGCCGCCGACAGCACCCGAATCCCGAACACCGAATCGCCAAACAGCAACTCGCCCAGCCGGGCCTGCAGCGCCACAATCGGCCCGTGATCCACGTAGCCCCACGCGAGGTGGCGACCGCAGGCAATGTAGTAGAACTCGTCCCGGAAATAGCTGTACCCAATGTGCAGCGTCCACAGGGTCAGCGCAAACTGCAGCAACAGTTTCGCCGCAGCAAAGATCGCAGCCAGGCGCAGCGCATCGCGCAGCGTCAAGTCCGCGGGTCGAATGATGGTGGTGTGTGCGGTCGCAGTGCTCATGTCGGTTTCATCAGAGTACGCGCCCGAAAAGAGGAAAGTTCCTGCCGCGCATCAAAATTTCCCTGCTACGCCACCGTGATCTTGACCAGGTCGTCCTGCGCATCCGGTCCCGCCTGCTCGGCAAAGAACTTGCGAATCTTTTCCGCTGTCGCCTTGTTCACCACCGCCGTCAGCGCATCCGGATTTTTCTCCGCCGTCTGCTTCAACGCGCGGACGCTGCCAAAGTGTTCCAGCAGCCGCTGCCGCGTAATCGCGCCCACCCCCGGAATCTCATCCAGCTCGCTCGTCCGGTCCCGCATCTGCCGACGCTTGCGATGGTACGTCACGGCAAACCGGTGGCTCTCATCGCGAATCTTCTGGATCACGTGCAGCACCGGCGACCGCCGGTCGAGCACCACCGGCTCATCCTCCTGCCCGTGCACGTAGATGATCTCTTCGCGCTTGGCAATCGAAGCCAGCGGCTGCGTCATCAGCCCAATCTCCTCCAGCGCCGCCGCTGCTGCATGCAGCTGCCCAATCCCGCCGTCGATCAGCACCAGCGACGGCATAGGCTTGTTGTCTTCCTGCAGCCGCAGATAGCGGCGATGAATAATCTCGCGCATCGACGCAAAGTCATCCACACCCGTCACCGTCTTCACCTGGAACTTGCGGTAGTCCGACTTCTTCATCGCGCCCTTCTCCCACACCACCATCGACGCAACGGTATCCGCGCCCTGGATATGCGAGATGTCGAAGCACTCAATTCGCTCCGGCGGCTCCGCGAGCATCAACACATCCTGCAGCGCCTCCTGCATCTTCTGGATGCTCGGCTTCAGTACGCGGAAGCGCTGATCATACGACTGCTTCGCGTTCTGACAAACCAGGTCCACGAGCGAGCGTTTGTCGCCACGCTGCGGCGCGGCAATCTCAATACGATGTCCGATCTTCTCGCGAAGCGCGTCGGCCAGCAGCGCCCGATCCGCAAAATCCACCGGCACGTAAATATGTTTCGGCACATACGACTGGTCGAGATACAGCTGCTTCAGCAGGGCAGAGAAGAAGGTCGCCGCGGAGAACACCGGCGGCTGTGCCTCATCCATCGGCTCCAGCGCGGAAACCTGCTCCGACTCCGCGCCGGCTTCCTCGATCTGCGGCGCGACAACATGCGGATTCGGTTCCAGCGACGGCTCAACCTCGACCTCCTCCGCGGGCGACAACTCCGGCCCAGAAAACTCCATCGCCCGGAAGTCCGGCAGCTCTTCCGAGAACATCTCGCGCCGATCGACGATCTTTCCGCCTCGCATGTGAAACAGATTGACGGCGAGCATGTCGTTCTCGTAATGGAAGCCAAACACGTCGGCGTCCTCATCGTCCGTCCCCGCAATGCGTTGCCGGTCCTGCGCCTGGCTGATCGTAATCAGCTGGTCGCGCAGCTTCGCCGCGAGCTCGAACTGCATGTTCTCCGCAGCCCGCTCCATGCGCTCGGTCAGCCGAGCCTCCAACTCGCTCGACTTGCCCTCTAGAAACAACTGAACATCACGAATCGCCTGCGCGTAATCCTCGGTCGAAACGAACCCCTCCACGCACGGCCCCAGGCAGCGCTTGATGTAGTACTGCAAACATGCCCGCGGATGGTAGCGATTCAAGTCCACCTTGCAGCTCGGAATCAGAAAGCTGCGATGAATCACATCGACCAGCCGATAGGCCAGGTTCCCTGGAAAGTAAGGCCCAAAATAAGCGCTGCCATCCTTGCGCAGCCGCCGCGTCACAAACACCTTCGGATGCTTGTCGCCCAGCGTCAGCTTGATGTACGGATAGGTCTTGTCGTCGCGCAACAGGATGTTGAACCGAGGCTTGCGCTGCTTGATCAGATTGTTTTCCAGCGCCAGCGCCTCGCGCTCATTGGCCACCGTAATGTATTCGAGGTCGACGGCCTCGCGCATCAGCGAACCTGTCTTCGCGTTGGCCAGCTGGTTCGCTGCAAGAAAGTACGATCGCACCCGCGCGCGCAGGTTCTTCGCCTTCCCGACGTAGATCACCTCGCCCTCTGCATTCTTGTAGAGGTAGCAACCCGCGCCGGTCGGCAGGGTCCGGATTTTTTCGCTGAGATCCATTCGCATCTTCCAGTTTAGAGCGTCGGCGGCTCACGCGCTCGGCCCCACCGCCCCGACTCGGGTAAGCTTGATTCCATGGATTCCACCCAACCAATCGAAGCGGAAGAAGCCCAGGCGCCGGCCGCCGAGGCTCTCCAACGCGCCGCCGCCATCATGGCCCGCCTGCGCGCGCCCGGCGGCTGCCCCTGGGACCGCGAGCAGACCTTCGACACCATCAAGCGCCACACCCTCGAAGAGACCTACGAGGTCTTCGACGCCATCGAACGCCGCGCCTGGCCCGACCTCAAGGACGAGCTCGGCGACCTCCTCCTGCAAGTTCTTTTCTATGCGCAGATGGCCGCCGAAGCCGGTTACTTCGACCTCCGCGACGTCGCCGAAAATCTCAGCAGCAAGCTCATCCGCCGCCACCCCCACGTCTTCGGCGATACCGTCGCCGCCAACTCGGACGCCGTCCTCCGCAACTGGGAGCAGATCAAGGTCGAAGAGAAAAAATCGAAGCCGGCAGCAACATCCCTGCTCGACGATATCCCACGTTCCATGCCCGCGACCCTCGAAGCCTCCAAGCTTGGCTCACGCGCCGCCAAGGTTGGTTTCGACTGGCCCAGCGCCGACGGCCTCTTCGATAAGCTCGCCGAGGAAACCGCCGAGCTCCACGCCGAAATAGCCCGCGCCGACGCCGACAAGATCGAAGCCGAGTTCGGCGATCTGCTCTTCACCACCATGAACCTCGCGCGCCATCTCAACGTCGACGCCGAGTCCGCCCTGCGCCGCAGCAACGCAAAATTCCGCGCCCGCTTCGCCTCCATGGAGCGCGCCAGTGGCGGCGCCGACCGGCTCAAGGCCATGTCCCCCGACGAGCTCGAGCGCCTCTGGTCGCAAGCTAAATCCGAAGCCCCTTCTGCGGAGACGATCGATTGAACCAAGCCCCTCAGCCCGCGCCCATCCGCGTCCAGTCCTTCACCTCGCTCGAACAGTTCGACCAGTGTGTCGCCCTCGAAGAAGCGGTCTGGGGCTATGATCCCGCCGACATGATTCCGCGCCGCATGTTCCTGCTCGCCTCGCGCATCGGCGGCCAGGTCATGGGCGCCTTCCTCGGCGACAATCCCACCGCCGTCGGCTTCGCGATGGCGCTTCCGGCTTTTCGCAATGGCCACGCTTACCTCCACTCGCACATGGTCGGCGTCCTCCCGGAGGTCCGCAATCGCGGCATCGCGCGCGCCCTCAAGCTCGCCCAGCGTGACGACGCGCTCGCCCGCGGCTTCGACCTCATGGAATGGACCTTCGATCCCACCGAGATCAAGAACGCATACATCAATATTGCGAAGCTTGGCGCCATCGTTCGCCGTTATCAACACAACTTTTACGGCCCCTCCAGCTCGCCGCTGCAAGGCGGCCTTCCCACCGATCGCGTCTACGCCGAGTGGTGGCTGGGCTCCAGGCGCGTCGAGCGCGCTCTAGGTGGCGAGCCCCAACCCTTCGACATCGCGGAGCGCGTCGACGTCCCTGCCGAGATCTACGCATGGAAGGCCTCGCCCCCCGCTGACACCGCTGCTCGTGCCGCCGCCCGCGACGTTCAGGCCCGCAATGCGCAGGCTCTCGAATCCGCCTTCGCCAGCGGTCTTGCCGTCCTTGGCTACCAACGCAACGACCGCGGCGACGGCCAATTCCAACTAGGCCGCTGGGACGAGAACCATGCCTACTAACCCAATCCAATCCCAAAGCTAAAAGCTAAAAGCTAAGAACTAAGAACTAAGAACTAAGAACTGAGAACGGACACCAAATGAAGATCGAAGCCATCCACCTTCGCGAAATCCAGATGCCGCTCGCCTACCCCTTCGAGACCAGCTTCGGCGTCACCACCGGCCGCCGCATCCTGCTGGTCGAGATCGAAGCCGACGGCCTCACCGCCTGGGGCGAATGCGTTGCCGGCGAGCACCCCTACTTCTCCGACGAGCAAGTCGACACCGCCTGGATCATCACCGAACAGGAGCTCGCGCCGCGCCTGCTCAGCGCCGAAATCGCCTCCGGTCGCGACTGCCCCGCACTCTTCGAGCAGGTTCGCGGCCACCGCATGGCGAAGGCCGCCCTCGAAAACGCCGTCTGGGATCTCGACGCACAGCAGCAGGGAATTCCCCTCGCCAAACTTCTCGGCGGCACCCGCGACATCATCCCCTGCGGCGTGTCCATCGGCATCCAGCCCACGCCCGAGCAACTCATGGAGAAGATCGCCACAGAAGTCGCCGCCGGCTACCAGCGCATCAAGCTCAAGTGCAAGCCTGGCTGGGATTCCAAAATCTTCGCCATGGTCCGCGAGCGCTGGCCCGACATCCTGCTCAGCTGCGACGCCAACTCCGCCTACCGCCTCGACGACGCCGACCACATCGCCAGCTGGGACCAGTTCAACCTGCTCATGATCGAGCAGCCGCTCTGGTACGACGACTTCTACTTCCACGCCCAGCTGCAGCGCCGCATCAACACGCGCATCTGTCTCGACGAATGCATTCGCAACCGTCGCGACGCACGCGCAGCCCTCGAGCTCGGCAGCGGAAAGATCATCAACATCAAGGTTGGCCGCGTCGGCGGCTTCACCGAAGCCCTCGCCATCCACGACATCGCCCAGGAGTTTGGCGTCCCCGTCTGGTGCGGCGGCATGCTCGAGACCGGCATCGGCCGCGTCCACAACATCGCGCTCTCGTCGCTGCCGAACTTCACGCTGCCCGGCGACGTCTCCGCGTCCAAGCGTTACTGGTCGCAAGACATCATCGAGCCCGAAGTCACCGTCAGCCCCGCCGGCACCATCACCGTCCCCACCGCGCCCGGCAACGGATTCGCCGTCCAGCCCGATCGCATCGAGCGCATCACCGTCCGCAGCCGCACCCTGCGCCGCGTGTAGCTCATCGCGAACCAGCTACTTCGTAGCCACCGGCATCGCCAGCAGCATCCGTATGCCGTCCTGGTACGACAGCAGTGCCGGCATCGGACGGAAGTCCCACGACGTGACCACCGTATTCTCCGGATAGTTCTTCACCATCAACACCCTCGCCGTCACGTGCTCGTCCAGGTGCGAGTACACCCAGTGGTCGTTGCCCAGGTCCACCTGGTCCAGCGCCAGCGTTCCGCCGGGGTAGATCTTCGCCAAAATTCCAAAGCCCATGTTCACCGGCCGCAGCACGCGCGCCTCAATGCGCGACAGCGTCCGCGTCCGTGGGTCGATCCACACCCGCCCTTCCAACCCCGTCAGGCATTCCGCAAACATCGTCGGCGGATGAAACTCCGGATTGGGACGGAAATCGAGGACCACCTCGCCCGTCGAGCCCTTGAGCTGCGGCTGGCCCGGCGCATAGCTGTACAGCATCGCCTGCGGCATCAGCCCAACCACCTTGATCACCGAGTCCCGCGTGTCCAGATCTTTGCGGTGATGGCGGAGAAAAGCATCCGGCGACGAAATTTCATCATTCAGCCGCTCCCGTTCGTCCGCGTCCTCGGCTGCGGTCAAGGGCTGACCGTCCCGCTCAACCATCCGACCCACATTCCCCTCGCGGCTCACCAAAACTTCGCGCGTCGTATCGCCCTTCGCCCCGATCCTGCGCTGCCGATAGCGCAGCGGCACCTTGTCCGAAGAGTCAATCACCTTGATCTCATTGCGGATCGCGTCCTCCGCCCACGATTGCGGCGCGCCCGGCGGCAGATCCAAGGGTGACACCATCGTCGGCGTCGCCACCTGCGCAGCCGTCTGCGCGCTCGCCGCTCCCACGCCGGCCAGCAGGCAAACACTCGTCGCCCACGCGACTCGGAGCCTCAAACTAACGATCGGTCGAGCCATCAAACGCGGTGCCCCAAGCCAAGATTTTGCCTCACTCTGGCGTTAGACGCAAGATTCGCCTCCCCCGTCCGTTGTGTGCTCTCGCCCTGCTTGGTTTATAGTCGGGCTTGTTACCCGGGATGCGATACAACCCCGCTCCCTCGGCCGTGGAGAGGCCTTTATCAAATGATTCCAACCGAAGGTGCAACTGTCATTGGCCGCGAAGCGAAATTTCGCGGAGAGATTTCGGGCTCTACTGAATTGATCATCGATGGCGAAGTCGATGGAACCATCCGGCTCACCGGCGCCAAGCTCACCGTGCGCACGGATGGCCGCGTCAAGGCCACGATCACCGCGCAGGATGTCGTGATCGCCGGCCATCTGGACGGTGAAATCCGCGCCACCGGCCGTGTCGAGTTGCGCGATGGCGCCGTCGTCCTGGGAGACGTTTGCGCCAAGAGCCTGTCCATCGAAGATGGAGCCACCCTGCGCGGGGGCGTTGATCCCACTCGCGCAGCCGAACCCTTCCCCGGCAGCTCTGCACACAAGGTGAATGCCTGAGGCGTCCCTGCGCCGGAGACCATAGCAATGTTTGACTTTCTCAAGAGAGGGCACGGTTCTTCCGCTCACCCCTCGGTGCGGCCGCCTCGCCACTCGCGCGGGTGGATCGAGGTGCGCAACTACCTCGACAAGACGGCCTCGCTCCGCGTCCTCGACTTCGGCACCACGTCTCCGTCCAATATCAACTACCTCACCTCCCGCGGCCATAGCGTCTACATGGCCAACATCGTGCAGGATGCGACCCGTCCCGAGTGGATGAAACCAGCCGCGGACCCCGATGCCGACCCCGTCTTCGACACCGAAGGTTTCGTCACCGCGAACCTCGACTTCTCCGGCCGCGACTTCGACGTCATTCTTCTCTGGGATACGGCGAACTTTCTTCCACCCGAGTTCGTGCCTGCGCTCTTCGAACGTTTGCGCAAAGTGCTTCGCCCCGATGGCATGATCCTCGCCTTCTTCCACGGTCGTCTCGAAGGTCCCGAGACTGCCTTCGCCCGTTACCAACTTACCGATGCCGATGAACTTGTCGCTCTCGACAGTGGAACGTTTCCAGTTCGCAAGGTCTATCAGCCACGCCAGATAGAAAATTTCCTCGCAGGCTATACCAGCACGCGCTTCTTTCTCGGCAAGGATAATGTCCGCGAAGTGATCGCCGTGCGCTAACCCATCCACTCAGTGAACGTATCGCCGAACGTGAAAAAGGAGCTAGATTCTAGCTCCTTTTTTTTCCCAAACTCGATTAAACCCAGGCCTACTTCTTAGGCGCCGCTTCCTTTTTAGGCGCCGCTTCCTTCTTCACCGCCTTGCGGCGCTCGGCCCAGCGGCGCTTCATCGCGTCCGCAATCCGTTTGCGCCCTTCAGGACTCAGGTTGCGTTTACGCGCGGCAGGCTTGGCAACCTTCACTGTCGCTGCCTTCGCCGCATTGGTGCTTCCCTTGGGGCGCCCACGCCGCGGCTTCGCTATCACGGCACTCTCATCCAACTCCACCAGCACCGCACGCGCCTGTTGAAGCGACGCAATCTTTGCATCGATCTCTGCAACTATCTTACGAACGTCCATCGATTAATTCCTTTCGATCGCTGCAGATCTCGAAAATTCTCAGCATGCGTCAGCAACAGAATGAATTCTATAGCTGCCCTTCGCGGTCCGGCAAATAAGTCGATCTATTTCCCGGCCAGAGCGCTCGCGATTTTTTCCAACCCTCTGCGAAATAAAGATGAATTCCTCTCGCGGCTATCTCCCGCGAGTACCAACCCACCGCCATCACGATGCTAGACTCGTAGCGATGCGATCGATTCCGCTGCGGCTATGGGGCTTAGCCTTCTTATCCGCGATCCTGCAGATCCTTCCGTTTTCTATCGCTGGCCCTGTGCCTCTCTGGCACAGAATATTTTGCTGGTTCTGCCTGGTCCCGCTTCTATCTGCGTTGCTAACTCTCAATCGCGATGGCAAGTCCTTACGCGTGCGCCACGCAGCGCTTCTCGCTTATTTTTCCGGGGTCCTCTGGTATGCGGGAAATTGTTACTGGATCTACCGCACGATGCACCTCTATGGAAATATTCCTTCCTTGCCATCCTTCGGCATCCTGATTCTTTTTTCGCTCTACTTAGGTCTGTATCCTGCGCTCTTCGGAACTCTCGTCGCCGCGCTGCATACGAAATATTCCCGCAACCTGGTTCTGCTCGCCGTTCCGTTCGCGTGGGTGGCGGTCGAATTAGCGCGCGCCCGCATCACCGGCTTCCCCTGGGACCTGCTCGGTTACACGCAAGTCAATAACCTCGCCCTCACACGACTCGCCCCGTGGACCGGCGTCATGGGCATCTCCTTCGTCATCGCCGCAGTCAACGCGCTATGGCTCATCCGTCCTGCGACCGCGCGGCGAAAGTACCTGCCCGCAGCCCTCGCGATTGTCCTCGTCGCCATCGCAACCTTCGCAGTAGCGCGTCAACCAAAGTATTTCGGCGACGTCACCGACAGCGTCGCCACGCTCCTGCAGGAAAACCTCGGCGTAGGCAGTGAGGCCATCGCCAACAAAGAAACCAAGCAGGACATGCTCGCCTCCTTCTCACAACTCAGCCTGCATCCTGCCATCGCACTCACCGCCGCCCACCAGCCCTCGCAGATCATCATCTGGCCCGAAGCTCCCGCCGATTTCATCGACACCGACCCACTCCTGCGCCAATCCATCGGCGACCTCGCCCGCCAGACCAACGCCGCCGTCATCGTCAACGATGTCACCGTGGCTTCCTATAAGGGTGTCCATCCGCAACTGTATAACTCTGCCAGCTTCTTCCGGCCCGACGGCACCTACGCCGGCCGCTACGACAAGATGCATCTCGTCCCCTTTGGCGAATACACGCCCTACAAGCCGCTCTTCTTCTTTGTAGGTGACCTGCTCGACGACCTACTATTTATTCCCGGCACCCACCGCTCGGTATTTTCCGTCGGCGACAAAAAATACGGCGTATTTATCTGCTACGAATCCATCTTCGGCGACGAGTTACGCCACTTCGCCCTCAACGGCGCGCAAGTCTTAGTCAATATCTCCGACGACGGCTGGTATGGCGACACCAGCGCTCCCTGGGAACACCTCGACATGGCCCGCATGCGCGCCATCGAAAATCATCGCTGGGTCCTGCGAGCCACTAACACCGGTATCACCGCCGTCATCGATCCCGAAGGACGCATCACCGCCACCATCCCGCGGCACATCCGCACCTCCGTCCAGGTCGGCTTTGGATTCAACAGCGACCTCACCCTCTACACCCGCTACGGCGACTGGTTCGCCTGGCTCTGCGCCCTCGCAACCTCACTCCTGCTACTCCTCGGCCTCGCCCGCAAAACACACCCAGCGCAATCCCAAGTAAACTAAATTCATGTTGAGTGATCTCGAATTTTCCTACTCCCCGGTCCGTGAAAAAGTGCGCGAGCTGCGGGAGTATCTTTGACTCCTCCCGCCTCCAGTCTGAGTTAGCCGCCGTAGAACAACAGATCTCCGACCCCGCCGTCTGGGCCGACGCCACCCGGTCTCAGCCCCTCATGCGCGAACGCAAGCGCATCGAAACCCTGCTCGCCGACGACGCCGAACTCGCTCGCCGCTCCGACGATATCGACGCGTACTTCGAGCTCGCCCGCGAAGGCGAAAACACCGAGCCCGACATCGCCCGCGAGATCCCCGCGCTGGTCGAATTCGCCGACGCCCTCGAGTCCAAGACCATGCTCTCCGGCGAGACTGACCCGCTCAACGCCATCGTCACCGTGCACCCCGGCGCCGGCGGCACTGAGAGCCAGGACTGGGCCGAGATGCTCATGCGCATGTACATCCGCTGGGCCGAGCGCCAGCGCTTCAAAGTCGAAATCAACGAGATCCAGGACGGCGACGAGGCCGGCATCAAGTCCGCCACCTTCACCATCACCGGCGACTTCGCCTTCGGCCTGCTCAGCGGCGAAACCGGCGTCCATCGCCTCGTCCGCATCTCCCCCTTCGACTCCGCCAAGCGCCGCCACACCAGCTTCGCCAGCGTCTTCGTCTCGCCCGAAATCGACGACACCATCGTCATCGACATCAAACCCGAAGACCTCCGCATCGACACCTATCGCTCCGGCGGCAAGGGCGGCCAGCACGTCAACACCACCGACTCCGCCGTGCGCATCACGCATCTCCCCACCGGCCTCGTCACCGGCTGCCAGAACGAGCGCTCGCAGCACAAGAACAAGGACCGCGCCATGAAGATGATGCGCTCCAAGCTCTACGAGTACGAGCTCGACAAGAAGAAGGCCATCAGCCGCAAGCTCGAAGACTCCAAGCTGGACATCAAGTTCGGTTCGCAGATTCGCAGCTACGTCCTGCAGCCCTACCGCATGGCAAAGGATCTCCGCACCCGCGTCGAAGTCGGCGACGTCGACAAGGTCCTGGACGGCGCGCTCGAACCCTTCATCCGCGGCTATCTACGCATGCGCAGGGAAGGCGGCGTGCCTGCTCCCATCGCCGACGACGACGAGTAGCCCGCCGAAGGCTAGTCCGACCGGCCTTCCAGCCACAGATGCAGCCGGCTGGCGCGCAGATCCATCCGCAGCGCCGTGTAGCTCAGCATCTCGTGCGTCATCCGCTTCGCCGCGTCGATATCGTCAATCCGTCCCAGCGCCGCGCGTGGCGACGTATATACATCCAGCCCCGCACGCCGGCACAGCAACGCAATCCGGAACAGGTGCGTCCCATCGCTCACCACAATGATGTGGTGAAAGCCCTCGCGTTTCGCAATACTCGCCAGGCTGTTCACCTGCTCTTCGGTGTCGAGCGATTTCGTCTCAGCGATGATCTTGTCAAACGGCACGCCATTCGCCAGCAGGTAATCGCGGCCCACGCCCGCTTCCGTCTTGCCCGAATCTTTATCCGAGCCGCCGCCCAGCGTCACGATCACCGGCGCCATTTCCTTGTCATACAGCGACACAGCCTTATCCAGCCGCGCATGCAGCACCGGCGAAGGCCGTCCCGCATACTCCGCGGCTCCAAACACCGCAATCGCGTCTGCCGGCTGCGCGTTGTCGATGTCGGCCGTAGCCTGAATCTGCCGGTACACCCACGCAAACCAGCCCACGATCAGCAGCAGCAACACCACCGCCAGCCAGCGCATCCAGTGGACGCTCCTCCGCTTGCGAACCTTCGCTGTCGTCGGTGTTGTGCCCATGAGTTTTCGGAACCAGCCCTAAGTATGATGCCATCGCTTGTGAACAATCCAGCCCTGGCGCAGAATCCAGCCCGCATTCCCAAACTCTTCGCTGGAACCTTGCAGCCCGCGCTCTAATGCTGCAGCGCCAGCGCAATCTCGTGCGTCGGAATCGCTCCCTCGCGCAGGATCATCCACGAGTTGCCGCCGCCGCTCAGGTCCACAATCGTCGTCGCCACCGCCCGCGCCGTCGGTCCGCCGTCCACGATCAGCGGAATCTTTTCCCCGAACTGTTCCCGCACCAGCCCCGCATACGTGCACTCCGGATGCCCGCTCAGGTTCGCCGAGGTCGCCGTAATCGGCAGCCCCAGCGCGCTCACCACGGCCCTGCAGATGTGCGCCTCAGGGACCCGCAGCGCCACGTTGCCCGTGTTCGCGGTCACCCGCAGTGGCAGCTTGCTCCCGGCCTTCACCACAATCGTCAACGGCCCCGGCCAGAACCGCTCTGCCAGCTTGTCGAAGGTGCTGTTGATCGACCGCGCCAGGTCGTACGCCTGCGCTACATCCGCAATCAGCAGCGACAGCGGCTTGTGCCGCGCCCGCGTCTTCAGCTCGTAGATGTGTTCCACCGCGCGCAGGTTCACCGGATCCACGGCCAGCCCATAGAACGTGTCGGTAGGCAGCGCCACCACGTCGCCGCGCCGTAGCGACTCCACCACCTGTCCAATCAGGTGCGGTTCGGGTTCGTCCGGATGAATGCGTAGAACTTCTGCGATCAACGGTTTTTTCCCCAGCCATGACTTTATCTCATCCGCCTCCCCACGGCGAAGCGGCCCGCGCGATCATCGGTGAATCTGCGCGTACACTGATCTTTCAACGCAGTTCGACTCACACCTCATGCCCGCGCCCGCACCCATCACGAGCAAGTCCAACGCCCGCGTCAAAGCCCTGCGCGCCTCCTTCAGCGGCAAGGCCGCGCAGCCCGGAGAACTCCTCGGCCTGGAAGGCGAGCACCTCATCGCCGAGGCCCTCCGCTCCGGCCTCACCCTCGAAACCCTCTTCCTCCGCGAAGGCAGCGAGGACGTCCTCGACCGCCCCGCACTCGCGGCCGTCGCAGCCCACAGCACCCTGACCCTCAGCCGCGACGTCTTCTCCAGCGCCGTCGAAACCGCCTCCCCGCAAGGCATCGCCGCGACCCTCCTCATCCCGACCCTCTCACCACCCGCTCCGCAACCGCAGTCCCTCACCCTCATCGTCGAAAGCCTGCAGGACCCCGGCAACCTCGGCACCCTCATCCGCTCCGCCGAAGCCTTCGGCGCGCAACAAATCTTCCTCACCCCCGACACCGTCAACCCCTGGAACCCCAAGGTCGTCCGCGCCTCCGCCGGCTCCGTCTTCCGCATGCCCATCACCCGCGCGCCGCTCGCTCAAATTGCCGCGCAAACAAAGCAGCAGGGAACTGTCCTCTACGCCGCCGTAGCCCAGCTCTCCGGCTCCATCTCCCTCCTCGAAACCGCCTTCGCCCCCCACGCCGCGATCCTCATCGGCAACGAAGGCGCAGGCCTCTCCCCGGAAGCCCTGGCCCTCGCCAACCTCCGCGTCCGCATCCCCTGCGCGGTCGAAAGCCTCAACGCCGCCATCGCCGGCTCCACGCTCCTCTACGAAGCCCTCCGCCAGCGATCATCGCAGTGCATCCCAGCATCCAACCTGTAGCACTACTCACTACTCACTACTCACTACTCACTGCTTTTATGAGCCTCTTCGCCCCCAATCTCGACCCCGCCACCAACCCCTCGGCCCAGCGCGCCCCGCTAGCCGAGCGCATGCGCCCCCGCACCCTCGACGAGTTCTTCGGCCAATCCCACCTCCTCGCGCCCGGCAAACCCCTCCGCCTCCAAATCGAAAACGATGACGCCGCAAGCCTCATCTTCTGGGGACCTCCAGGCGTCGGCAAGACCACGCTCGCCAAGATCATCGCCAACCTCACCTCCGCCACCTTCATCGAATTCTCCGCCGTCCTCTCCGGCATCAAAGAGATCAAGCAAGTCATGGTCGACGCCGAAAAAGCCGCCACCTACGGCTCCCGCACCATCCTCTTCGTCGACGAAATCCATCGCTTCAACAAGGCCCAGCAGGACGCCTTCCTCCCCTACGTCGAGCGCGGCAGCATCCGCCTCATCGGCGCCACCACCGAAAATCCCAGCTTCGAAATCAACGCCGCGCTGCTCTCCCGCTGCCGCGTCTACACCCTCCGCGCCCTCGAGCAGCCCGAGATCATCGAGCTTCTAAACCGGGCTCTTGCAGACGTCCAGCGCGGCCTCGGCGCACTCAACCTAACCGCCGAAGAGGGAACTCTAGAGACCATCGCCAGCTACTCCTCCGGCGACGCCCGCAACGCCCTCAACGCCCTCGAAGTCGCCGCGAAGCTAACCCTAAGCCGCAACGCGGCCGCATCTAAGGGAGAAGCTCGCGGCGAAAAGATCATCACCCCCGCCATCGCCGCCGAAGCCCTGCAGCAGCGCGTCCTGCTCTACGACAAAAAGGGCGAGCAGCACTACGACATCATCTCCGCCCTCCACAAATCCGTCCGCAACTCCGACGCCGACGCCGCCCTCTACTGGCTCGGCCGCATGCTGGCCGCCGGCGAAGACGCGATGTATGTAGCCCGCCGCATCGTCCGCATGGCCGTCGAAGACATCGGCCTGGCCGCCCCCGAAGCTCTCAACCTCTGCCTGTCTGCAAGAGATGCCATGCATTTCTTGGGCAGTCCAGAAGGCGAACTAGCCCTGGCTCAAGCCGTCGTCTACCTCGCCCTCGCGCCCAAATCCAACGCCGTCTATACAGCCTACGGAGCAGTCCTGGCCGACATAGAATCCCACCCCGCCGAGCCCGTCCCGCTCCACCTGCGCAACGCTCCCACCAAGCTCATGAAGGAGCTCGACTATGGCAAGGACTACCAGTACGCCCACGACCTGGAAGGCAAAGTAGCGGCCATGCAATGCCTCCCCGACAACCTCAAGGACCGCCGCTACTACCACCCCACCCAAGAAGGCCGCGAAAAACTCCTGGCCCAGCGCATGGCCGAAATCACCAGGCTCCGCGATTCGAAATCTTAGCGCCTAGTTCGCGTACTTCACGCTGCACCCATAGCTCCGCGTAACCGGCACCGCCACCGGCCGCCCCGCCATCGACGCCTCCAGCGCCGCACTCACATAATTCTTCGCCCCGTTCAAACTCGCAGGATCCGGCGTAGGCTGATCATCGATCGCGCCCTCATACACAATCTTCCCCAGCGGATCGATCACAAACATATCCGGCGTAGTCTTCGCGTCATACAGCCGCCCAATCGTTCCGCTGGGATCAAGAATCGCCGCAGTAGGCGCAGCCTTCATCGTGCGCAGGTAGTCATTCTCCTCCGCCGGCGAAACGTTGCCCTGCTGTCCCGGTGCAGACGAGAGCACGCTCAGCCACACCACGCCCTTAGCCGTCCACTCGCGCTGCAGACGCTCCATGTTGCCGCTGTTGTAATGCTTCTGCTCGAACGGGCAGCCCTTGTTGGCCACTCCAGCACCACGTACTTGCCGCGATACTGCGCGAGCGTCTGCACCTTGCCATTCGAATCCACGCCCTTGAAGTCCGGAGCCACTTCACCCGGCTTCAGCGCCAATGCACTCGCGCAAGCCATCGCCAACGCTGCCGCAACAGCCAAGCCACGCGTCGTCTTCATAGCAACCCTCCTGAATAATTCAGACGGTCATCCCGAAGCATTCGTTGCCGGCTTCACTACCCACTACCCACTACTCACTACCCACTACTCACTGACTTCCCATCGGCTTCGCATCCTTCTGAATCGCCGTCAGCACAGCACCTTTGGTCAGCAACTCCGGCAGCACATCCGGATTCGAAACCTTGCCCGGCGGATAGATCACATACGTAGGCACGCCGCTCCGCCCCACCGCCGCGAGCTCCCGCGTAATCACCGGATCATACTGCGTCCAGTCCGCCTTCAGCAGCTGCACGTGATTCTTCTCCAGCGCCTTCTCCACGTCCTTGGACTTCAGCACCGCGCGCTCATTCACCTGGCAGCTCAAACACCACGCCGCCGTAAAGTCGATAAACACCGGCTGCCCGGTCGCACGAGCCGCCGTGAAATTTGCTTCCGTATACGGCTGCCACACCAGCGTATCCACCGCCGGCTTACGCAGCGGCAACGCCAGCGCAATCGCAATCAGCACCACCGCCGCAATCCCCGAGCCCCACTTCGCCGGCCACTTGCCCAGCGCCCATCCCGCAATCGCCAGCACCAGGAAGCCACTCAGCAGCCACACCGTCCGGTCCACGCCCTCCGGCGAATACAGCTGCCCATACACCCACACCAGCCAGATCGCAGTCCCAAACAGTGGTACCGACACCAGCTGCTTGAGCGTCTCCATCCACGCTCCCGGCCGCGGCAGCTTACTCGTCCACTGCGGCTGCATGGTCAGCAGCAAGTAGGGAAGCGCCAACCCCAGCGCCAGCGCCGTGAACACCACAAACGTCACCCAGGCCGCCTGCACCAGCGCAAACCCAACCGCCGCGCCCATCAGCGGAGCCATGCAGGGCGTCGCCACCACGGTCGCCAGAACGCCCGTAAAGAAGCTTCCGGTGAGCCCCGGCTTTTGCGCCAGTTCACCCCCCGCGCTGGTCAGCGAAAGTCCAATCTCAAACTGCCCTGCCAGGCTCAAGCCCAGGAAGAACACCAGCGAAGCCAGCACCGCGACAAACCCCGGCGACTGCAACTGGAAGCCCCATCCCAGCTCGCGCCCGCCAGCCCTCAGAATCAGCAGCGCGGCAACAATCGCCCAGAAGCTGACAACAATCCCGGCCGTATACACCAGCCCATGCGCCCTCTGCCGCCCGCGCTCCTCATTCGACGAGTGCACCAGCGACAGCCCCTTCAAAAACAGCACAGGAAACACGCAAGGCATCAGGTTCAGCAGCAGCCCGCCGAGAAACGCCAGCCCAATCGCGCTGAACGCATTCAGGTCCGGCCCATTGCTCGTGTCAGGAGTCTTATTCGCCGTCATCGGCAGCGGCGGCACCGTTCCCGGCGTGACGGGCACCGTAAAGTTATACGCCTCGGTCGAGCTCAGCTCCACCAACCCATGCAGCGTCTTCGGCAGCGCAGTCGCATCCGCCGCCCGCTTCAGCCAGATCTTGATCCCGTCCGGCTGCGACTCCACCGGCTGCTCCGCCGCGTTCTCAATGACCTCCTGGTCGAACGGGTAGAACGCCGCGTCCGTCTCCTTGGTCCCCGTCTTCAGCGTCACCAGGATCTGCTTCGCATCGCCCACCGCGCTCGCGCTCATCGTCGCCGGCAGTGGCTTCGGCAGTGCCGCCATCGCCGAGCCGAGCGCCCCTACAGGCTCGGGCGCAGCCAAAGGCCCCGGCACCACGTCTACATCAATCCCCAAATGCGCCTTGCCCGGCAAACAGACGCTGCTGCACACCAGCCAGTTCACATGCGCGTCCAGATGCACTTTCCCCGGCTTCATCCCTGGCGCAGCCGTCAGCGTCACCGGAAACGCCACCCCATCTTCGTAACCAAAATCCATCAGCGGCCCCAGCGGCAGCCGTGTCGGAGGAGGGAACTGCATCGGCCCTGCCGTGATCCCATCCGGCAGCGTCCATTTAATCGCCGGTGGTTCACCCGAGTCGCCCGCATTGATCCAGTACACATGCCAGTGCTCTTCGATCGTCAGCACCAGCCCCGCCTGCAGCGTTCCACCCACCGCAATCTGTGGCGACAGTGTCGTCAGCTCGGCCGTCAGGTGTTCCGCCTTCACCGGCCCCGGCCCACCGTTGCCCACTTCCACGATCTGCGCCCGCGCCGTCGACCCCGCCCCCCAAAACGTCAACCCGACCATCGCCAGCGACAAAACAGCCAGCCGTGCGCCCATCATCCTCAATCGTGCGTTCCTCATACGACCATTGTAGAAGCTCAATCCCCGCAAACTTGTCATCCCTTTGTCGTGACCGGCCTTTATCCCGCTGGGTGCCCCCTCTTCGCCGCGGTCTCATCGCGGCTAAGGTGGGTTGACCTAATCCCGCATCAGCCGCCGATGCTCCACCATGATGCAGCGATCCATCACCACCCGAATGCCGCCAGCCTCCGCCTTCGCTGCCGCCTCCTCGCTCCGGATCCCCATCTGCACCCACAAATCCGTCAGCCCCAGCGCCAGCATCTCGTCCACGATCGCCGGAAGATACTTCGGCAGACGGAACACGTTCACCACGTCCGGCTTCACCGGCAGCTCGCTCAGCGACGCGTAGCTCGTCTCTCCCAGCGCGCTCGCAATCCCCGGATTAACCGGCAGAATCCTGTATCCATGCGCCTGCATGTACGCCGACACGGCATGGCTCGCCTTGCCCGGATCGTCCGACAGCCCCACCACGGCCAGCGTGCGCGGCGCCCCGTCCCGCCCGCCCAGCATCTCCAGCATCGTCTGCACTTCATTCATCGTGTTCTCTCCCATCGCTACTGTATCGCGAGGTATCCCCCTCAGGATCCCGGCATTCGCGGATTCACCGGCCACTTTCGTTTACAATCAGGTATCGAAGGGTCCCGCGCAGATTTGGTTCGCAGTTCCGATTTCTTTCGCCGGAACTGTACGTCTATCACCTATCAAAGCGGCCTCTTCCGGGGAGTACTGTTTGTTCGTAATGTTGCGCCACATGCACCAGCCAGTAGGGAATCGCCTCCGCCGCACCAAGCTCGCAGGCATCGCCGTCTTCACGCTCAGCTTCGCCGCCGTACTTTCCACGGTTGGTTGCGGTAACCAGTATCGCCCCGTGGTCAGCGCCATCGGTCCCGTTGGACCTGCCGGCCAGCCAGAAAAGTTCGCTGTCGCCATCTCCACCCCCACCGCGACCAATTCGCTTGGCCTGATGACCAACGTCGACTTCGCAGGCGATACCGTGGTCTCCACGCCGCAGATCCTCGCCAATCCCAGCTACTTCCAGCTCAACGCCAATGGAACCCAGGGCATCGTCATCAACGCCCAGGGATCGCTTAACACCGTCCCACTCTCCAATCCCACCACCCTGCTCACCAGCAACGTCGTGCAGACCACTCTGCCCACCGGCTCGAACCCCGTGAGCATCACCTCGTTTGCGCCGGCCAGCGCCCTCCTCACCATCTTCATTCCCCAGGCCGGCACCAACACCATCGCCGCGATCAACGCCGGCACCGCCGCCCTCTACGACACGGTTGGCATCCAGGGCGGCGCCACCAATCCCGTCTACGTCGTCGGATCCACCGGCACACCCCGCGTCTACGCCATCAGCCAGACCGCCCCCGGCGGTACCGGCCAGGTCGATGCCATCGAGACCGTCTCCACCACCTCGCTGTCTGACTCCGCGCAGATTCCCGTCGGCATCAATCCCGTCTACGGCGTCATGACCACCGACACCCGCCGCGCCTTCATCCTCAACAAGACCTCCGGCACCGTCACGGTGCTCAACGTCCCCAGCAACGCCCTGGATACGCTGCCCACCGGTACTCCCAGCTCCGGCCCCGGTACCATTCCGCTCTGCAGCAGCCCCGCCGCGGGGAACACCCCTTGCCCCAACAACCATCCCGTGTGGGCTGATCTCAACACCGTCAACACCGGGCTCGTCGTTCTTAACCAGGGCGATGGCGTTCATGCCGGCTCGCTCAGCGTGATCAACATTCCGCTCTGCAACCCGTCCGCGCAGGCCACCAATCCCAACTGCAGCACCACCAACCCGGTTGACGCCACTGGCTTCGGCCAGATCCTCGCCACCGTCCCCGTGGGCATCAATCCCACCATGGTCTCGGTCCTCCAGGGTACGGAATTCAATCCCCCCGCCGCCTACGTGATCAACCAGGCCGATAGCACCGGCACCTGCGCCGACACCAACTCCGGCACCCTCACCATCATCAATCTGCAGAGCAACCAGGTCGTCACCACCATCTGCGGCGTCTCCGGCAGCAATGCCAACGCCCTCGTCAGTGGCACGGCCAACCTGATCTTCGGCCATCCCAACTCCGTCTCCGCCACCGGCGGCCAGCCCACCGGCAAGGTCTACGTCACGTCCTCAGACAACCAGTACCTCAGCGTCCTCTACACCGACACCAACAGCGTTCAGACCCACATCCCGCTGCAAGGCAACGGCCTCCGCGTACTCGTCACAGCGCCGTAAAGCAGTGAGTAGTGAGTAGTGGGTAGTGAGTAGTTTCAGCGAGCCAGGGATGTTCGCGCATTTCACTTGACCTCAGACGACAAAGGCCAGCGACTTCCGTCGCTGGCCTTTGTACTCACTACTCACTACCCACTACCCACTACCCACTACTCACTACTCACTACCCACTGCTCCTAAGTTCCGGACAGCACGACCGGCAGAGTCGGCGTCTTCGATCCGCCCTCATTCTCCACCGTCACGCCGAATCCTCTTGCCGTCACGCCCTTGGGCAGCGGCGGCATCACCACCGTCGCATTCCCATTCGCATCCGGCTTGAACAGCCCTGCCGGGATCGGAGTCGCTCCCGTCTTCTCCGGCAGCAGCCAGAGCTGGTAGGTCTTGTCCGGCTGCAGCGGATCCAGGTGGTCGGCCACAAACACCAGCGCCCCTGTATTCGGCGCATAGGTCGCATGCCCCTCGGGATCCAGCTTCGGCGCCGCCCCCGCAGCCAGCGGAACGTGCATCGCCACCTGCATCGCGCTCGCATCGCGCAAAGTATTGACGACCTGCTTGGCGTGCTCCGTCTGTATCGCGCTCTGGCTCAGCTGCGCAGTTGCCACCGACAGATCCTGCTCCGCCAGCTTCCGCTGGTCCACCTGCATACCAGCCACCACGGCCATGCATGCGGCGATGCTCCACCCAGCCCACGCCAGCGCCGGCGCAATCCACCGCCGCGGCTCCGGCTCTTCCGGCTCGTCCCTCTGGAACGTCCGGCTGTTGCGCGGATACAGCATCGGCTCCGTATGCTCCTGCTGCTCCAGTTCCACAGGCGCGGCCACGGGAGCCGCGATCGGGATCACCTTCTTCTCTTCCGCCACCTGCCGCAGCAGCCGCTCGCGCGCCGCTGCCGGCGGCGTGTGCAGCTCGGCGGTCAGCGCATACGTCATCAGGTCGCCCTGGATCTCTCCCAGCCACGCGCGGCACTCGGCGCACTCCTTCAAGTGTGCCGCGGCATCCTTCATCGCGGTCTCGGGCAGAAGCTGCAGAGCGAACAAGTTCAGATCGTCTGGCGTAATGTGATTGGTCGTATTCATGCCCGGAACGCCTTTCTCAGCGACAACAGCGCGCTGCGGATTCGAGTCTTCACCGTCCCCAGCGGATCGCCCGTCATCTCTGCAATCTCGTTGTGCGTAAGCCCGTCAAAGAACGCCATCTCCAAAGTCTTCCTCTGTTCGGTGGGCAGCAGCTTTACCGCCGACCGCGCCCGCTCCATCAGGATCGACCGCTCCGCCTCATCGGCCAGGTTGTACGACGACGCCAGGTTCATCTCTTCCACCTGCTCGCTCGGCCGCTTCCGCCGCAGCGTGTCAATGGACCGGTTGCGTGCCACCACCGCCAGCCATCCCCCCAGGCTTCCCTTGGTGGAAACAAAGCTGTTCGGATTTCTCCAGATCTGCATGAATATTTCCTGCATCACATCCTCGGCCGACGCCGTATCGCGCAACACGCGCAGCGAGACCGAGTACACGATCTTGGAGTACCGGTCGAACAATACCGCCATAGCCCCTTCATCGCCCCGCAGGACTCGTGTGAGCAACTCGCCGTCTTCCTCTGCCGCCGGTCGGGCCACTCCCGTCGACTCTTCCATGCCACTGTTCATAGAACGCACTCGCAGGTCGAATGGATTGCCGCCGGGGCTTTGGAGGCGGGCAACCTTTGCTTACGGCTGGAATCCATGCACCCTTCCAGCATCATGCCGGGCGTCACGCGCCCGTCAAACCAACTGCAAACCCAACTCAGATCTTGACTGAAAACCCAGTGTACGTCATCCGTTACGTCCCGCATCCAGGCGTACACCCAACGACCGGCACCGGGGTGTCGACATCTATACCCCCGCACCTCACCCATCTCTCTTCTCCACCCCCTGTTTCTTCTCCACCCCCTTCAGGAACCGGTCGATATCCACCACAAACCGCTCATGCTGTCCTTCGCAAATCACATCCACCTCGTCGCGACAAACCACGCGGAAGCGCAGCCGCCGGTTTTCCACGCTCTCCAGCGTCACCTCCGCCGTCACCCTCATCCCCACCGGCGTCGCCGCGCTGTGGCTAAGATTCACCTGCGTCCCCAAACTCCGATGCTGCGCCTCCAGGTACGGCTCCACCAGCCGCATGCACGTCCACTCCACAAACCCGATCATGTAGGCCGTCGCCAGCACCGGCGGCATATCGGTCCCCGGCGCAAACTCTCCCACCACGCGATTCACCGTCAGCCGATCCTCCACCACGATCGTCTCCGCATGCCGCATCCCCGCCGTCAACTCCGCCAGCGCCATCGCAACTCCTCCACCCACCCGATTCTACTAACCTAACTTCGCTAGCGCAGCCACAGGTGCACACCGGCGGCACATGCCCTTGCCTTTCTTTCTGTCATTCCCTCTGGGAATCTGCTTCTTCCTTTTGTCCCCCCGATTGCCGAATCCCTGATCCCTGTCTCTTCAACTCATGTCGCGACCCATCCTGCATCGGCCACTCCAACTCCGCTATCCTGTCACTGAACGCCCGCCCATGAAACTCCGCCTCGACAAGCTCCTCGTAGACCGCTCCCTCGCCGCCTCTCGCGAGCGCGCCCAGGCCATGATCATCGCCGGCCGCGTCCTGGTCAACGAGCAGCGCGTCGACAAATCCGGCGCCAGCGTCTCCGACGACGCCACCATCCGTCTCCTCGGCGACGACCTCCGCTACGTCTCCCGCGGCGGCCTCAAGCTCGAAGCCGCCCTCACCACCTGGAGCATCTCCGTCGAAGGCCTCGCCTGCGCCGACATCGGCGCCTCCACCGGCGGCTTCACCGACTGCCTCCTCCAATACGGCGCCGCCTCCGTCCTCGCCGTCGACACCGGCTACGGCCAGATCCACCACAAGCTCCGCACCGACCCCCGCGTCACCCTCCTCGAGCGCACCAACGCCCGCCTCCTAACCCCCGGCCAACTCGCCACAGTAAAACTCTCGCCGTCCGCGCAGGACATCCGCTTCTTCGCCATGGACGTCAGCTTCATCTCCGCCACCCTCGTCCTCCCCGCCGTCGTCGCCGCCCTCGCCCCGCCCGACACCCTCTGGCAAGGCGAAGCCGTCCTCCTGGTCAAGCCCCAGTTCGAAGCCGGCCGCGAGCACGTCGGCAAAGGCGGCATCGTGCGCGACCCCGCCGCGCACCAACTCGCCGTCCATCGCGTCGAAGACGCCGTCCGCGCCCTCGGTGGCCAGGCCCTCGCCCTCATCGACTCGCCCATCCTCGGCATGGAAGGCAACCGCGAGTTCCTCCTCCACGCCCGCTTCGCCTGACAACCTCTGCAACCGGCAACTCGCCTCCACCTTGCCACGCAGCGACTGTCCGGGAACGCTACAGCCGCGACCTCCGCTAAACAATCGGATCGATCTGCCGATGGGATCATGCGAGGCACTCATGGAAACTCAATCCCTGGAACATGTCATCTACGCCAGCGTCGCCACGCAGCCGTTCGACGCGCCGCAGCTAACCGAGCTCCTCGAAAAAGCGCGGGCCGCCAATGCACGCCTCGGCCTGACCGGCATGCTCCTGCACACCGACGCCGACGGCAGCTTCTTCCAGGTACTCGAGGGCGAACCCGCCGCCATCGACCAGCTCCTGCAAAAGCTGCGGCTCGACAAGCGCCATTCCCACCTCACCATCCTTATCCGCGAGCCCATCGCCCAGCGTGCCTTCGCCGATTGGACCATGGGGTTCGCCAGCGTCTCTCCAGAAAAGCTACGAAAGATTCCCGGGCTCAACGACTTTTTCCGCGGCGGCTCCTGCTTCACCGGCCTCGACTCCGGTCGCGCCAAAAAGCTTCTTGCAGCGTTCTCAGAAGGCCGTTGGCGGTCCCGGCATCTGGGCGCGAAATGCCCCGCCGCCTGAGTTCTTCCACGCCCGCTTCGCCTGAAGTTTCGTGACCTGAACGCTCGCTATAATCCCTGCATGCACACCCCGCAGGCCGGCATCTTTGCTCTCGGCACCTCCTCGCACGCCTATTTGGAGTTCGACCTTCTCGACCCGAAACATTGGACCGCCTTCGCCTCCGCGATCTCCAACATTCGCGAGCCCCGCACCACCACCGGCGGCGTGAACTTCGTCATCGGCTTCCGCCCTGAGCTCTGGCGTGAACTCCTTCCCGACGACGCGCCCACCGACGTGCAAGGCTTCAACCACGACATCCAGGGCATCGAAAATTTCATCATGCCAGCCACCCAGCACGATGCCCTCGTCTGGCTCTCCGGCAGCTCCTATGACGTCCTCTTCGACATGGCCCGCACCGTCATCCACGATCTCGCCCAGGTCGCCTCTCTCGCCGACGAGACCGCCAGCTGGTCCTACCGGCACGATCGCGACCTCACCGGCTTCATCGACGGCTCGGAGAATCCAACCCTGCTCGAAGCGCCCGCCGACGCCCTTCTACCGGCAGGCATTCCAGGCGCCGCCGGCTCCGTCCTTCTGCTGCAAAAGTGGAAGCACGACGTAGCCCAGTGGGAGGCTCTGCCCGTCGCCCGGCAGGAACAGATCATGGGCCGCACCAAGCCGGACAGCATCGAGCTCGAGAACAAGCCCTCCGACTCGCACGTCGCCCGCACCGATCAGGATGTGTTTGGAAACATCTTTCGCCGCAACATGCCCTACGGCACAGTCGACGACCACGGCACCGTCTTCGTCGGCTTCAGCTCCGACCAGCAGCGGCTCTCCAAAATGCTCGACAGCATGGCCGGCCTGGTCAACGGCACGCGCGACGCGCTCACCCGCTACACCCAGCCCTTCACCGGCTCCTATTACTTCGTGCCGTCCGTGGAAAGCCTTCTGCGCCTGCGTTAATGCGCCCCTACGCCCCATCAGAATCAACCCCTTAGCCGCATCTCTGTCGTGTCCACAACCTACCCGCTGCGCATGGCGTCTAAACCAGTCGACATGAAACCTCACCGACTCGCAGCAGCGTGTTTCCTCGCGGCATGTTTCACCCCCGCCCTCCACGCTGCCGATGGCGCACGCTTCGACCTCATCGGCCCCAAGATCGACGTCCGCATCACCCGCGGCGGTACCACGCTTCCCATCGCGCAGGTCCCCAGCCTTCAGGCCGGCGACAAGATCTGGATCAAGGCCGATCTCCCTCACACCCAGTCCAACCACCTGCTCATCGTCGTCGCCTTCCTGCGCGGCACCACCAACGAACCTCCCGACAACTGGTTCACCGAAATCGACACCTGGGACAAGAAGACCGTCGAAGGCACCACCGTCACCGTTCCCGAAGGCGCTGAACAAGCCCTCATGTTCGTCGCCCCGGAAGTCGGTGGCGACTTCAAAACCCTTCGCTCCGCCGTCAAGGGCCGCCCCGGCCTCTTCATCCGCGCCGACGCCGACCTCAACCAGGCCTCTTTCGAGCAGCAGCGCATCGAGCGCTACCTCGACGCCATGAAGAGCGTCCCCCAGGATGACCCCAAGGCCATCGAAGAACGCTCGGCCAAACTCGCCGCCACCCTCGCCCTCAAGCCCAACGCAGACTGCTTCAAGCAGCCCGTCGCTCAGCAGGTCGTCTGCCTCACCCAGTCCAGTGCTCCTGTCCTGCTCGACGACGGCCACGGGCAGGGAATCGCCGAAGCTCTCTCCTCCGGCCCCTCTTCTGACTTCATCAACGCCGCCTCCTACACCAGTCCCGCCGGCGGCGGCCTCTACTCCGCCTACGTCGGCGCCCTCGTCGACGCCGTCCACCTCATCAGCATGCTGCGCACCGCGCAGTTCCAGTACATCCCCGGCCTCGCCTTCCCCGACGGCGCCACCCTCAACCTCCGGCTCAACGCGCCCCCCTCCTTCCACAAGCCCGACTCCGTCATCGTCATCGGCCTCCCCGCCATCCAGAAGGCCATCCTCCCTCCGCTCCGTCCGCACGATGCCAACGAGGTAGCCTGCCTCCTCCAGCCCAAGATGGTTCTCTCCCTTGAAGGCGCGCCGCTGGTCTTCTCCACCAGCCTCGCCCACGACCTCGTCCTGCACCTCAATCGCACCGGAGCCGTCACCGACCTTCCCCTCGAAGCCGACCCCGCCAGCGGAGGCTTAGTCGTCGCCAAAGAAAGGAAGCGCGAGCCGCTTCGCCCCAACCAGCCGCTCAAGGCCGCTCCCACCGCCGCCAAATCCCCCGCCAAAATCGGCGCCGCCACTGACCTCACCGTCACCGGCACCGTCCGCGGCTACTGGGGATTCGACGCCTTCGAAGGCCCCACCCTCACCGTCCAGCAGGTCGCCGGCAAAGACTGGAAGATCCTCGGCAACACCCAGCTGCTCGCCGGCCAGGACAACAAGCTAACCCTCACCGGCAACGCCACCGGCTGCATCCAGCACATCGCCCTCGCCAGCGAAAAATCCAAGGACGTCGACGTCACCTTCAAGCCCGATCCCGACAAGGAAAAGAAAAATACCCTCGCCCTCGACGTCTCGCTCAAGTCCGTCGAGCCCGGCGGCTACTCCCTCGCCATCCAGCAGTTCGGCGACGCCAACCGCGACAAGGTCCCGCTCACCGCCTACACCGCCGGCATCACCATCGGCGATCTCAAGATCCACGCCGGCGACAACCTCGCCACCCTCTCCGGCCTCGGCCTCAAGAACGTAGCCTCGGTTGAAATCGAAAAGCAGACCTTCACCCCAGCAGCCCAGAGCAACGACGAGATCCTCCACCTCGAATCCAAGACCGGCGTCTCTCCCGCCGACGGTTCCGAGGCCATCGTCAAGCTCAAAGACGGCCGCACCATGAACGCCAAAATCTCCTCCCAGGCAGCGCGCCCCTCGCTCAAGCTCGTCTCCACAAAATCCACGCCCGCCGAGCAGCCCGGCGCCCTCGCCGTCACCCTCACCAATAAATCCGACATCCCCCTCGACGGCACCCTCACCTTCGTCGTCCAGACCAAAGACGCCTTCCCCCGCGACCAGGCCATCGAAGTCGCCACCGCCAACAACGCCGTCCACACCAAGCTCTCGCTCGCCGACAACAGCCTCGTCCTCCAGGACGACCACACCGCCGTAGCCCACCTCGATCCCCTCAAGGCCTTCGGTCAATCCGCCTTCGGCCGCCTCGCCATCCGCCCCGTCCAGGCCGACGGCACCACCGGTGAATGGATCGGCCTCGGCACCCTCGTCCGCACTCCCCGCATCACGGCCATCCACTGCACCGACGCCACCGCCCCCACCTGCACCCTCAGCGGCGACAACCTCTTCCTCGCGCAATCCTTCGCCGCCGCCAAAGACTTCGCCAGGCCCACCGACGTCCCCACCGGCTTCGCCGAAAGCACCTTCAGCGTCCCCACCCCCACCGACGGCGCCATCCTCTACCTCAAGCTCCGCGACGACCCCACCAACACCGCCACCGTAACCCTCCCCACCCCGCTGCAGAAATCCGCAGCAGCAGCCAGGCCCGAACCCGCCGCCCACGCCGCCGTCGCCGCGACCCCCGCACCCACCCCCCCCCCCCCCCCCCCCCCCCCCCCCCAGCCCCCACCCCCCCCCCCCCCCGCCCCCCCCCCCCCCCCCCCCCC